>Ga0154886_1117_pt3 | contig 39778 bp, 38 predicted proteins | sample Rifle2008BG19ft_FD_105858 | JGI IMG/M metagenome (GOLD analysis project Ga0154886, IMG submission 105858) | Chloroflexi bacterium RBG_19FT_COMBO_55_16
TAGCATGCGGGAATTCCAGGCGCGGGTGAAAGCCCAACTCCGTCGGGTCCGGTTAGAACGCGAAAAAGCCGAATCACATTCCCCTGATAACCATGAAATCTTACAATTTGATGACTTAACGCTTGACATGACTCGTCGAGAAGTTCGCTTGGCCGACAAGCCACTTCCGCTCAAACCTAAGGAGTATGATTTGCTGCTCTTCATGGCAAGGCACCGTGGTCACGTCTTATCCCGAGATTTGATTCTCGAACGCGTTTGGGGTTGGGACTTCAGCGGTGACAGCCGGACTGTGGATGTGCATGTAAGATGGTTGCGAGAGAAGATCGAACAAAACCCAGCCAAGCCAGACCGGATTGTCACCGTACGCGGGGCAGGCTATCGTTTTGAAGGATAGCATGTTTCAAAGTATTCGCTGGCGGATAGCCATCCCGTACGTTATCCTTTTCATGCTGGTAATGACAGGGCTGAGTCTCTACATTTCGGATTTTATTTATCATACCGAATTGAACGAACTGGAATCAAAACTAACTTCCGAAGCCAGGTTACTTGGAGGGACTCTCGAACAAAGAATAATCGGTGAATTCCCCAGTCATGGTCTTGATGTCCTTGCCAAAGAATGGTCGGATGACCTGGGAGTGCGTGTTACTCTCATTGCTGCGGATGGCGAGGTAGTCGGCGAATCTAATGAGGATCGGGCTACCATGGACAATCATCTCCAACGACCCGAAATTCAACAAGCACTTCTTGAAGGGATGGGCAGGTCTATCCGGTTTAGTCGGACTTTGGGAGCCGATATGTTATATATCGCCCTCCCAGTAGTTAAAGATGCAGAAGTATTGGGGTATGTCCGTCTTGCCATTGCGTTAGATCAAATCGAAGCCAAGGTTTCTTCTTTACGAAAAACTATCCTCACTGGAACATTGATCGCAACCATCCTGGCAATCCTGTTGGGGGTAGTAGTTGCCGAATATACCACCCGACCCTTGCGGGATCTTGCCAAGACGACCCAGCATATTTCCCTGGATGCCCATAGTGACCAGCTGATCCCTACGACCGTCGACGAGGTAGGCCAGTTGGCGGGTGCGATTAATGCCATGCGGGTCCAGTTGCGCGCCCAATATGGACGCCTTGATACAGAACGTAAGAAGCTAGTTGCAGTTTTGAAGCAACTCAGCGACGGGGTGATGATTGTTGATGAGATGGGGAAAGTACAGATGGTCAACCCAGCTGCCCAACGTATGTTTTCTGTAAAAGAAGGTGACGCCTTAGACCGCTCGCTTCCCAGCGTTGTCAGACATCATCAAATTATTGATCTTCGGCGGAAATGTCTGGAATCCGGTGAAAACCAGGTGACTTCACTTGAAGTCCCCGGGAAACATCAAATATTCCAAGTGGAAGCCATACCTTTGGTCCACACCTTACCCGGCAGCGTTCTCCTGGTAGTTAACGATCTCACACACCTGCGACGCCTGGAAACTGTCCGCCGCGATTTCATCAGCAACATATCTCACGAATTACGTACTCCACTTGCCTCGCTTAAAGCCCTGGCGGAAACACTCCAGGAAAGCGCCTTGGACGACCCTCCTGCCGCACGTCGTTTCTTAAACCGGATAGAGGCCGAGGTGGATGCGTTGTCATTGATGGTACAGGAGTTATTAGAACTTTCTCGCATTGAATCGGGGAAGGTGCCGCTTGAATTAAAGCCCGTCCCTCCTCAGGATTTATTGACCTCAGCCATCGAGCGCCTGCAATTGCAATCTGAGAATTCTGGGATTCAAGTGCAGCTGCACTGTCCTGCCGATCTACCTTTAGTGCTCGCTGATCCACCGCGGATCGAGCAGGTAGTCGTCAACCTATTACACAACGCCATCAAATTCACCCCGGCGGGCGGAAACATCACTCTTAGTGCAGAAAGTTCCGAAGACATAATTCTTTTTTCTATCAAAGATACGGGGAGTGGAATCTCTGCTGAAGACCTGCCGCGGATTTTTGAACGCTTCTTTAAGGCAGATCGGGCGCGTTCTGGTGGTGGAACCGGGTTGGGACTGGCGATCTCCCGCCATTTGGTAGAAGCCCACGGCGGCCGAATCTGGGCAGAGAGCCTTGAGGGGCATGGCAGCACTTTTTATTTTACAATCCCTGTCGTGGCTTGATCCAACTGGGTCCCCTATTTGCAATTTGGTATTGTGGTTGGAATACTAAAAACAGCGATATAACGTGAAGATTCGATGGCTGTTAATCAACTCTTAACAAAACCTTGACCAGTATTTAACCGCAATTTCCTTTGCTGTTAAACCCATCGTGTTATTCTTCTCTCCAAGATTAGAATATTAGGAGATTGAAGATATGACACGCAAATCGTACGCTTGGCTATCTACCTTGATCTTGATAGCCATTTCGCTCACCGCTTGTGGGAGCCCGGCAACCCAATCGCCCTCGCAAGAGCCTCAAACATCCCAAGCACCTGTTCAAACAGAAGAGCCGGTAAATAACACCGGAACAAGCCTTCTACCGGAGGTAGATCCTGCAAGCGTCAGTGGAAACATCATCACAGCTGGCAGCTCGACTGTTTTTCCGCTCTCTGAACGCATGACTGAACGCTTCCAGGAGGAAGGTTTTGCTGGAGAAATCACTATAGACAGTATCGGTACCGGCGCTGGCTTCGAACGTTTCTGCGTCAATGCCGAGACAGACATCGCCAATGCGAGCCGCCCTATTAAAGACGAAGAGCGCGCTAGTTGCCAGTCTAACGATCGCGAGCCTGTAGAATTTCGCGTTGGCACCGATGCCTTAGCGATTGTGGTTAGCAACGAGAACAGCTTTGTTGAAAATCTTACTCTCGAACAACTTGCTCTGGTATTCTCCACCGCTAAGACTTGGGCCGATATTGACCCAAGTTTCCCTGCTGAACCCATCCAACGCTTTAGCCCCGGAACTGACTCCGGCACCTTCGACTTCTTCGTCGAAGTAGTCTTGGAAAAAGACGAAGCTCCTATCCTGAACGCTCAAAACCTCCAACTCAGCGAAGACGATAATGTCCTTGTCCAGGGGGTGGAAGGCAGCCCTTACGCAATTGGATATTTCGGTTTTGCTTACTATCAAGAAAACGCTGACCGGCTCAAGACACTTTCTATCGAAGGCGTATCTCCGAGCGCCGAAACCGCAGAGTCTGGAGAATATCCCCTGTCTCGGCCCCTTTTCATCTACTCCGATGCCACGATTATGAAACAGAAACCCCAAGTAGCAGCTTTTATCGACTTCTATTTGACCTACGTCAATGAAGAAGTCCTTGATGTCGGCTACTTCCCCGCCAGTGAAGATGCAATGAATGTTGCAATGCAAAGCTGGCTGGATGCTGTCGGTGAGTAACGCCAGCTAGAACTAAATAAATATTTATGCTCGACCAGCTGGATGCTACCTAAGGGTAGCTCCAGCTGGAACTGGATTAACTTGCATGACTAACCAAACGAATACGATTATTCATTCCTACATGAAAATGAGAAAGGGTGCTGCTGAAAAGCCTTTCGACTTACGCAAGCGACCCCGCCCGGCTGAGAAGTTGATCCAGGGGTTCTTGTTCGCGTGTGGGGCTTTATCGATCTTAACCACTCTGGGGATTGTCTACGAACTGGGCAAGGAAGCCATGCTCTTTTTTAGAAATCCAGATGTAAATCTACTCGAGTTTTTCACCGGGACGAAGTGGCAACCACAAATCCTTGAGTTCGGTATCCTGCCTCTCCTTAACGCCACCCTGATGACATCCGCGGTTGCCATGCTGATTGCCATTCCACTCGGATTCAGCGTCGCCATTTATCTGAGCGAATACGCCTCCCCCAAGGCTCGCAGCATTTTAAAACCAACCCTGGAAGTGCTCGCAGGCCTCCCCACTGTTGTGTATGGTTATTTTGCCCTGACTTTTATGACCCCAATGCTCCGATCGATCTTCGGACAAAACATCGTGCAAATTTACAACACAGCCTCTGCCGGTCTTGTGATGGGGATCTTGATCTTGCCGTTGATCAGCTCCATGAGTGAAGACGCCTTGAGCGCAGTTCCCTCATCGTTACGCGAGGCTGCTTATAGCTTAGGAGCCACAAAGCTGGAGACAGCTCTTAAAATCGTCTTCCCCGCTGCATTGTCTGGCATCGCGGCTGCGGTAATTGTGGGTATTTCACGCGCCGTTGGAGAGACAATGATCGTCGCCATCGCAGCAGGTGCCGGCCCCAACTTTACATTCAATCCATTTAGATCCGCTGAGACGATGACCGGCCACATCGTTCGCATCAGTGGCGGCGACTTGAGTTACGCCTCAATTGACTATAACAGTATCTTTGCCATTGGGTTGATGCTTTTCTTGATAACTTTAGGATTAAACATTGTAAGCCAGCGCATTGTCCGGCGCTTCCGTGAGGTTTATGAATGAGTAGGATCATCAATCAATATTCCCCAAGTCAAATTCGATCGAACAATAAACAAGAACAATTCGACTCAAACCTGCCGGTTCGACACCGCCGGGCGAAAACATGGCATCTCATCTTCCAAATATCAACGGTCATCGGGATCGTCGTCTTGATGGCCTTACTCTATAACATCATAAACCAAGCGTTCGGTTTCGTGGCTTTCGAGAGTAAAGTTAACCCAGATTCATTGGCAATGGATGGCATTTCCCTTGAAAATCTGTCAAAAGAAGACCTGATTCGTATTATCCAAGATAAGGTAACTGCCAGCCGTTTTAGAACATTGGAAAAGGAAAAACCTTTCCTAGCCCGTAGCCATGAGGAGGTTTACTCGGTCGTGATTCAAGAAGTAGTAAAACCAAAAGTTGCTGATTCTTGGTCGCTATTTGATTCGCTCTTCCACCGAAAAACGATCCTGGTCGAGTCCGCCGAAAAATACCCGCAAGCCAGGCTAGAATTTCACTCCTGGATCGGTTGGGATACTGTCACGACCCCCCAATCCAGCAATCCACTTAATGCTGGAGTGAGAACAGCTATTCTCGGTTCCCTTTGGACGATTGCGATTACCATCTTGGTTGCCTTTCCGATTGGGGTTGGTGCAGCAATTTACCTGGAAGAATATGCCACGCAAAGCTGGATTAGCCGGATAATTCAGACAAATATCAATAACCTTGCCGGCGTGCCATCCATTATTTATGGTATGTTAGGACTGGCCATCTTCGTCCGTGCCTTCAACCTCTTCACTAGTGGAGCCGCCTTCGGTTACACCGATCCCGCCAACGCAAATGGGCGAACCATATTATCTGCAGGTCTAACCCTGGCCTTGCTGATCTTACCTCTGCTCATTATTAATAGCCAGGAAGCGATCCGGGCAGTCCCCAGCTCATTACGCCAGGCTAGTTTCAGCTTGGGTGCCACTAAGTGGCAAACAGTCTGGTATCATGTGCTCCCGAACGCCATTCCCGGTATCCTCACTGGTTCAATTCTGGCAATCTCGCGTGCCATTGGTGAGACTGCGCCTTTGGTCGTCATAGGAGCATCAACTTTCATTACATTTGATCCAGACAGCCTGTTTTCTAAATTCACCTCGCTGCCCATTCAAATTTACCAATGGACCTCGCGGCCACAGGCGGAATTTCGCAATCTCGCTGCAGCTGCGATCATCATTCTCCTGATCTTGCTGCTAGGCCTCAACGCTTCAGCCATCCTGCTACGCAATCGATTCAACCAGAGGGTCTCATGAAGGTCAAATCTTCTCAAAGTTCCACCGTTTCTACTGATAGCAAGGTTGCTATTGAAGCACGCCATTTAAACATCTACTATCACGATTTTATGGCAGTTAAAGATGTTAATATATCCATTGAACGGCAAAAGATCACCGCCATTATCGGTCCCTCTGGCTGTGGAAAAAGCACTGTATTGCGTTCATTCAATCGCATGAATGAACTGGTACCTACCGCTCGCGCCAACGGTGAAGTTATCTTTCGAGGCCAGAATATCTACGAACCTGAAATCGATCCGGTGGAAGTTCGCCGCCGGATCGGAATGGTCTTCCAAAAGCCAAACCCATTTCCGAAAAGTATTTATGAAAACATTGCCTGGGGGGCGCGCATCAACGGATTCAAGGGAGATATGGACGAGCTTGTAGAAGAGTCATTATTTCAGGCTGCCCTATGGGATGAAGTCAAAGATAAACTCCATCAGAGTGGACTATCTTTATCGGGAGGGCAGCAGCAACGGCTGTGTATCGCCCGGGCAATTGCAATCAGACCAGAGATCATCCTGATGGACGAGCCTGCGTCATCCCTGGATCCGATCGCAACACTAAAAATCGAGGAATTAATGCACGACCTGGTGGTTAATTACACCATTATCATCGTAACTCATAATATGCAGCAAGCCGCGCGTGTCTCGGATTTTACCGCCTTCTTTATGATAAATGAGGAGCGGGCAGGGATTTTAGTCGAATATGGACCAACCAACCAGCTGTTCACCAATCCACGCAATAAGCACACCGAGGACTATATCACCGGACGCTTTGGTTAATTGAGCAATTTTGACCTTTCCCGATAATAAGTAATGGTATAAAATCAAGTAACTCAATATCATTCGGTTTCTGAGGCTAAAATGACCACGATTTCACCCCGAGAGACATTAGACCGAGCTCTCCAGGAACTACTGGACGAGATTATCGTCATGGGAAGCATGGTCGAGGAGGCCGTGATCGCATCCGTCGATGCGCTCAAGCGCCGTGATTTCGAAGCATCCAAGCAGATTTATGCCGCGGACCTCCAAATAAACGAAAAACACTTTGCCATTGAAAACGCAGGGCTGATCGTAATTGCCACTCAACAACCCATGGCACGCGACTTGCGCCTTCTAGCAGCAGTATTAGAAGCGGCAACAGAGCTGGAGCGTATGGGCGATTATGCTAAAGGAATTTCCCGGATCAACCTACTGCTAGGCGATCAACCGCTGGTAAAGCCTTTGATCGATATCCCTCGCATGGCTGAGATCAGTGCAGACATGCTCCACCGAGCCCTGGGCGCTTTTGTCGCTGGGGATGTTGAGACCGCCCGCGCTATACCAAAGGAAGATGAAGTTGTCGATGACCTCTATAACCAGGTATATCGGGAACTGATTACCTATATGATCGCCGATCCAACCACCATCGACCGTGCAAACTACCTGCTTTGGGTCGCCCACAACCTGGAACGCATGGCTGACCGGGTTACCAATATCTGCGAACGCACCATCTTTGTGGCTACTGGCGAAATGAGCGAAATGGATCGCTCAGACGACGAATTATCCCCTGAATAAGTAGGTTCATGTCCACGCATCCCAAACCCGGGCGAAGGAAGGTCCTTTTTCTATGCACAGGGAACTCCTGCCGCTCGCAAATAGCGGAGGCTATTGTTAATAGTCAATTGAATCAGGATTGGCAGGCCTTCAGCGCCGGCACACACCCCACAGATTATGTCCATCCGAAAGCTCTCCAGGTTCTAACCGAGATAGGCATCCAACACCATGGGCACTCCAAAAATGTGGCCGAGTATCATGGCATGCCTTTTGACCTGGTCGTTACGGTGTGCGATTCAGCCGCTGAGGAATGCCCTGTTTGGCTAGGGCCAGATCGCCGGCTCCACCTCAGTTTCCCCGACCCAGCCAAGCAAACCGGCAGTGAAGAACAAATTATAGCTGCCTTCCGTCAGGTACGGGATGACATCGCGGCAAGAATCCCAGCCTTACTTATGGAACGACATGGATAATTAGAATGTTAACCGCCCGGATTCGTAGCTTTGGCCGGTTTCACTTGGAGGCATTCACATTTGTTTAGCCATTTTGCGCATCAAGGAAGTGAGGATAAAATGTCTCAAACAAGAATCGCCCCTTATGGCTCCTGGAAATCTCCCATCACCTCTGATCTGATTGTCTCTGAAACTATAGGCTTGGGAGCTATCTCCCCAGATGGGGTAGACATCTATTGGATCGAAGTGCGGTTAAAAGAAGGTGGCCGCTATGTCGTTGTTCGGCGTACACCAGACGGCAAAGCGACTGATATAACACCTCCGCCGTTCAATGTTCGCACTCGAGTTCACGAATATGGTGGTGCTGCTTATAAAGTACTTGATGGCGTCGTTTTTTTCGCGAATTTTGACGATCAACGCATATATCGCCAAGATCCTGGACAAGATCCGGGACCTATTACTCCCGAAGGCGAGTACCGCTATGCGGATCTCATCTTGGACCACCGTAGAAACCGGTTAATCTGTGTCCGAGAGGACCATACCCGTAGCGATCAAGAGGCGGTTAACACATTAGTGAGTGTCGATCTCAAACCGGGAAATATTTCTCAAAATACAGGACAGGTTCTCGTCTCCGGCAATGACTTTTACGCGTTCCCGCGCCTCAATCCTGGCGGCACTCAATTAGCTTGGACTACCTGGAATCACCCCAATATGCCCTGGGATGGTACTGAACTTTGGGTTGCAGATCTCGTTAAGAATGGTCTCGTGTCGAATGCTCGGCTGGTCACCGGCGGAATAGAAGAATCGATCTTTCAGCCTTCCTGGTCACCGAATGGAGTTTTACATTTTATCTCTGACCGTTCCGGCTGGTGGAACTTGTATTGCTGGCGAGATGGGAAAATCGAGCCTATTTATCCAATGGAGGCTGAATTTGGAATGCCACAATGGGTATTTGGGATGTCCTCTTATGAATTCGCCTCGGCGGAGCGCCTCGTCTGCACATATATCCAACAAGGCACCTCATCCCTCGCTATCCTTGATCTTAAGAATAAGAAATTAACCACCATCGATGGTCCCTTTACAGACATTTGGGGGCTGCGGGTCGTTGGGGATCAGGCAATATTCAACGCTGGATCTCCAACCGAATCAGCTGCTATCATCAATCTCGACTTGACCACCGGATTCCCAGAAGTCCTCCGCCGCTCCAGCGAGATGGTGATCGATCCGGCTTTTCTCTCTTATCCCCAAACTATTGAATTTCCCACGGAAAACGGCTTAACAGCCTTTGCATTTTTCTTTCCTCCAAAAAATCCGGATTTTTCTCCACCAACCGATGAACTACCTCCTTTGTTGGTGATGAGCCACGGCGGTCCAACCGGAGCGACTTCCACAGTACTCAGCTCAGAAATTCAATACTGGACCAGCCGTGGCATCGCTGTGCTCGACGTAAACTATGGCGGCAGCACTGGCTATGGGCGGAAATACCGGGAACGTCTCAACGGACACTGGGGACTTGTTGACATGGACGATTGCGCGAACGGGGCACGTTTCCTCGTCAAGCAAGGGATTGTCGACGGCAACCGATTAGCTATTACTGGAGGGAGCGCGGGCGGTTACACTACGTTGTGTGCACTGACATTTCGTGACTTGTTCAAAGCAGGGGCTAGCCATTTTGGCATTGGCGATCTTGAATCCTTTGTCAAAGATACTCACAAATTCGAGTCGCGTTACCTGGACCGTCTGGTGGGACCCTTTCCCGAACGCCGGGATCTATATCGGGAACGCTCGCCAATCCAACACATTGACCAGCTCTCGACACCTATGATCCTGTTCCAGGGTCTTGAAGACAAGATCGTCCCACCTAACCAGGCGGAAATGATGTTTTCTGCAGTGCGAGCCAAGGGATTGCCGGTCGCTTACCTGCCCTTTGAGGGCGAGCAACATGGTTTCCGCAAAGCTGAGAACATCAAGCGCGCCCTGGACGCTGAGTTGTATTTCTACTCTCGTATCTTTGGCTTCGAGTTAGCCGATCCCGTCGAACCAGTGCACATCGAAAATTTGTAATCCTTACTTCCCGAAAGTTCAGAACTTTCGGGAAGTTCTTATCATCTGACATTAACAGGAAAAATATTAGTCAAAAGTCACTTGCCCTTCTGTTTAATGGAGTGTAAACTAATCTGAGAAAATGGAGGCTTCTATGAATGCTGTCAAGATCATTTCCTATATCGCCGCTGCCATATTCATTTTCTTTGGGGTAATGTTCATCTACGCCACCTTTAGCCCGCAAGGACAAATCGGTTGGTTGGTTGTTGGCCTAGTGAGCGTTGTGATCGGCTTCGGGTTGATTTGGTTCGCCAGCACCCGAAAACCCATCGCGGCAGGTTCTGGCGAGGATGTCACCTTAAAAATTGACCTCCCAGCCAATGTTGAATTAGACACCTTGAAATGTAATTCCTGTGGGGGGGTGTTAAAACCAGAAAACATCAAGATGGTGGCCGGCGCCCCAGTTGTTACCTGCCCATATTGTGGCACCACCTACCAGCTGACCGAAGAACCTAAATGGTGAAGACTGTGTAATGCGATCCGTGATATCTGGTTTATTCGCGTATCTGAATCATTTAATGTAAATAATCATTGGATGGTAACGGAGATTCGACTATGAGCGGCAAATCACATCATCCATCTAAAATCAATAGACTTAAATATCTTCTCGCCTTCGTCGCCTTATTGTTCTTGACCCCTGGGATTGCCCTGGCGCAGACCTACTCCTTCAGCCTGCCACAAGAGACTGTCAATGTTTATTGGAACGAGGATGGTACTAGTTCGATCGATTATCTCTTCATCTTCACTAACGATTCCTTCGCCTCACCCATCGACTACGTTGACGTCGGTGTGCCGAATAAGAACTACGACCTGAACAGCGTTGTCGCTGACGTAGAGGGTCAGGTCATCAATGACATCGAAGAGTCCCCATACGTCGATCCAGGGATTGCAGTTGGGCTTGGAAGCAACGCCATCCAACCTGGTAAGACTGGCCAGGTGCATGTCAATATCGGCCGGGTAGAGCGAGTCCTCTATCCTGACGATACAGATGATACCTATGCAAGCGGAGAGTTTATCCCTACCTGGTTCGATTCATCTTTTGTCCATGGCAATACAAACCTGACCGTTATTTTTCATCTTCCACCCGGTGTCCAACCAGAGCAACCGCGCTGGCATACTGCACCCTCCGGGTGGCCATCAGAACCGGTGGCTGGCATTGACGATCAAAATCGCATCACATACACATGGCATAATCCAAACGCTGTTGGCTATGCGCAATATACCTTCGGCGCTTCCTTTCCTGCACAATATGTGCCTAAGAATGCCATTGTCCGCCCCAACCCGTTCGCAGGGTTGATCGCTGCGCTCAGTACTCTCGCCATTCCTCTCCTGTGCATCGGTATGGTTGTATTCTTCATTTACTGGGCTGTCACGGCTGACCGCAAACGCAAGATGAAGTATCTCCCCCCCAAGATTTCCATCGAGGGACACGGGATAAAACGCGGCCTGACCGCTGTTGAGGCTGGCATACTAATGGAACAGCCGATGGATAAGATTTTGACCATGATCTTGTTTTCAGTGCTCAAGAAGAACGCCGCACAGGTTAAAACACGCGATCCATTAGAATTAGAACTAATCGAGCCGTTACCCGAGGGTCTAAACGCCTACGAGAAAGATTTTCTGGCGGGATTCTCGGCGTCACAGGGTGCCCCTCGGCGGAAAGCCTTGCAAAAAACCATGGTAGATCTGGTTAAGAGCGTTGGGGACAAGATGAAAGGCTTTAGCCGCCGCGAAACGGTTGCCTATTATCGCGATATCACCGCACGTGCCTGGACCCAGGTCGAAGCCGCGGATACTCCCGAAGTTAAGAGCGAGAAGTTCGACGAAGTCATGGAATGGACCATGCTCGACCATGAGTACGAAGACCGCACGAAAGAAGTCTTCCGCCAGGGTCCAGTGTTTGTGCCAATGTGGTGGCCGCGCTACGATCCAAGTTACGGACGCTCGGGTCCAGGTCCAATTGGGCTTCCCACGACCGGCAGAGCTCCTGGGGGAAGCCCTGGCCCATCGCTCCCCCATCTCCCTGGGGCTGAATTTGCTGCATCGATGGCTACCGGCGTGCAAAACTTTTCTAGTAAGGTCGTTGGAAACATCACTGAATTCACCAGTGGGATTACAAATATCACGAACCCACCCCCCAAGCCTACTTCAAGTGGCAGGTCTTTTGGTGGAGGAGGTAGTGGTGGGCACAGCTGCGCTTGTGCTTGCGCCTGCGCTGGTTGCGCCTGTGCTTGCGCTGGAGGCGGTCGGTGAAAAATCCGAAACCAGGACTATATCACTTCGAACGCCAGAGCCAGGGTGAGCGCAGTCGCATTCACTTGCGTATCGATCATGATCAGAGTGGGAGGCCAGCACACGGAACCTTGTTGATAAACGCCAGTCGAGTGCTACACTTAAATCCTACTGCATCGGTGATGGCTTACCTTTCTCTCACCGATACGCCCGTGCCAGCAGCAATCCGTGACTTGACTCACCTTTTTCGCGTCTCACAAGTCCAAGTGAAGTCTGACTATGCGCAATTCGTCGAGGATTTAGACCAGCTCACCCTCCCCGATGGTACTTGCCCGGTCTGCGATCTGGATATTGAATTTACTGCCCCTTTCACCGCTCGCCCCTCTGCTCCGTACCGCATGGACCTGGCCCTGACCTACCGGTGCAACGACAACTGCGCTCATTGTTATAATGCTCGGCCACGTGATTATCCCGAACTGGGGATAGAAAAATGGAAAGCCATCCTTGATCGCCTGTGGGAGATCGGCATTCCTCATATTGTCTTCACCGGTGGCGAGCCAACTTTACGCTCCGACTTACCTGAGCTAATTGCCCATGCAGAAAAGAATGGCCAGATTACCGGACTGAACACCAATGCCCGCCGTTTAACCGATGCGAGTTTCGTAAAGCAGCTGGTCGATGCTGGCCTGGATCACGTGCAGATCACCGTCGAATCCCACGACCCGCTCATTCACGACGCTATGGTGTGCGCCAAAGGTGCCTGGACGCAGACTATCGCCGGATTGCGCAATGTGCTTGATACACCCCTCTACGTGATGACAAACACTACCATGTTGCGCCAGAATAGCCCCTTCCTGGGTAAAACCCTGGATTTCCTGGCAAGTTTAGGGGTGCCTACCATAGGCCTGAATGCCCTGATCCATTCTGGTCACGGCCTGACGGTGGGTACAGGACTTACTGAAAGTGAGTTACGGCCTCTGCTGAACCTCGCCCGAGACAAGTCTGACCAAAACGGGCAACGTCTGATCTGGTACACTCCCACTCAATATTGCCATTTCGACCCGATGCAGCTCGAATTGGGTGTCAAAGGTTGCACAGCCGCCCTGTACAATATGTGCGTGGAACCTGATGGTGGGGTGATCCCCTGCCAATCTTATTATCGGCAGCTGGGTAACCTGCTCACTGACTCCTGGCACGCTATCTGGAACCACGAGCTGGCCATTTCATTACGCGAGCGGCGGTATATCCCATCGAAATGTAATGACTGCGTATTGCTCACCGAATGTGGCGGTGGCTGCCCCCTTGCTCTGAACGCCCCCGGAAATAGCCTGATTTCCCGCGACAACCTCCCCCTCTCCGACAAATGACTACTAGTCACTGACTGCAAGTTACTGAACACTGCATCCTGGATACTGGAAGATAAATACTCAATTCCCTCCCCCTATCGAGGTACCCCCATGACTACTATTCGCGAGTCTATCCGTCGCCTCTTCGCTCCTGTCGAACCTCTTCCAGCCGGTATTTACCATTATCAGGCACCGCCCGAAGAACCCGATCACTTTCGCCTGCACTTACGGATGGAACTAGATGGGACTGGAGTGTTGATCGTTAATGCGTCAACGGTCCTTCACTTGAACACCACTGCCGCCGAGTATGCTTACCACCTCGTTCGTTGCACTTCTCGTGAAGAAGTAGCTCGTTCCATGTCCGTTCGCTATCACGTCACTCAAGCTCAGATCCTACAAGATTTTACCGAGTTCAAAGACCGGATCGACACCTTAATCTCAACCCCCGATCTGGATCCAGTAGCCTACCTGGACTTCGAGCGACAAAAGCCTCACACAGGCCCAATCTCTGCTCCATACCGGCTCGATTGCGCGTTAACCTATCGGCTGCCGGATTCTACTGACCCCACTTTTGCGCCGACAGCTCGAGCAGCGCGCGAGCTTGCAACCCTTGAATGGGAATCAATAATGGATAAAGCCTGGCAAGCCGGTATACCACATATTGTCTTTACCGGCGGTGAACCCACCCTGCGCGACGACTTGCCGAAATTGATTTCCCACGCTGAAACCAATGGACAGGTAACCGGGCTGCTGACGGATGGCTATCGCTTGGCAAACTCAGCTTATCTGGATAGCCTGCTCCAGACAGGTCTAGACCACTTGGTCATCCTGCTTAACCCCGTCGAGGATAGGATCTGGGCGGTAACCCAATCTGCGTTGCAGGCCGACCTTTCCACTACTGTCCACCTGACGATCACTTCTCAAAACTACCCTGTAGTGCTGGATTATCTCACGCGCCTGTCCGCGATGGGTCTAGGATCGATCTCTTTGAGCGCCACCGACCCAGAGTTAAAAGAGCAACTTCGAAATGCCCGTGAGATAGCAGCTGAACTCCACCTCTCCTTGGTATGGGACTTGCCGGTACCCTATTCCGCCCTGAATCCGTTCTCTTTGGAATTCGCGGATCACGAGCGATCGGTCGGTACTGGTCGCTCCTGGTTGTACGTCGAACCCGATGGTGACGTACTGCCGGGTCAGGGGATTAACCAGGTACTCGGAAACTTTCTAACCGATCCCTGGGATAAAATATGGAAGCCTGAGCTAGGGTAATACCAGAAGGTTATGGTACCTCTCCGGCAAACACTTGTCTAAATACTTGGATTTTCCCCTTTTGCTCGGCTACTAACCACATGCGCCCAAGACCGTCTTGGGAGATCGCTTGGATTTTCAAATCCTCCACCATCTCGAGTGTTTTTCCCTCAATCCTATACAGGGTACCCTCACTATAGAGCCAGGCATCACCGTCTGCATCGAAGAATACACTATCCGCATAATAATCACCAACCTCACCGATTTGACTCCATACCCCGTCCTTAATATTGTAACGTACCTGGAAACCGCCGCAGCTCGCTCCTCCACAGATCGATAAAGACGCCCAGATTTCCCCATCTGGCCCAATAGCGATATCATCGATCCATCCATATCGGATCCCTATCGGCGGCTTAGGTGGGGTAAAACTAGCCCAATTCCCGGTTCCCCCATCGTGACGCCAGAGGACTCCATCGACTCCTAGCCACGCATTTCCGCCTGCGTCCACAACAATATCGCGCACACATCCCTGATCGACGGGTGAGCCAGCACCATGCCAAGTATCCCCATCAAACCAGCGCGCGCCCTGCCCAACAATAGCTTCACCCTGGGTATCACAATCGCCTACCCACATGTTACCGCTTTGATCCAGGGAGATAACCGGTAACGCGAATCCCTCATACTGCGCCGTTTCTGGAGATTGCACAAAACCCATTTCTTCAAATCGGTACACCTGCCAGCTCTGTCCATTAAAAGCTCGCACATCTTGAAAGGTAGTCATCCAAACTCTTCGATATAGATCGGTTAAGACGTCCTTCCCGATCCGTGTTTCATAAGGCGCGTTGATCGGCAGCCAGCCTTGGTCTGCTCCATATGTCTTCCATGTGCTGCCATCCCAGGCCATCACTAGCGTACCATCTCCCCTGACTATCCATAACCGTTGATCCACATCGAATCCCGCTAGCAAGTATTTACCATCTGTAAAGTGTACCGTCCACTCAGTAGCGTCCAGGCTGGCGATACCCGAATCGCTTGCCAGCCACAAGGTCCCATCGAGCCCTGGACGTAATTCTTGGATCCTCCCCAGGACTTTGTCAACGGTAACAACGGCCTTGAACCTATCCACCAGCGCTTTCATTTCAGTTGGATTGGGTGAAGGGCTGGCCGTGAAGGTGGGTGTATGAGTTGGGGTTGGGTTAACCGCCTGGGCAGTTCTCGCATGCTGGATGGCTTGCGTAGCTGTCAGGGCTGCGCTCAAGGTGTTTCTCAACTGTAAATTCGCCTGGGCAACGGCAGTTATAGTTGAAATAATAACCGGTGTCCCCGTCTCGCTCGGTTCAGGCTTGGATGGCGTTATGGATTGAATCGGTACGATTGTGACCGGTTCGGTCAAGGATCTTGTCACCGCGGTGGCTGTACCCTCCTCCAAAATTTGAACGGTAGGGGTCAATCTTGCCATTAGATTGCAGGCTAACATGAGTCCTGTCGATGTCAGGCCAATCAGGATTCGAACAGGCTGTGTTGGATGCACACGTCGCTTCGCCATGCCGCTACCCTCCTGCTCCAAAGTTGACTAAATCATGCAGTCATCCAATCTATTTATTAATTCCGAATGTAGCACAATTATTAATCTAGGTCAACCGCCTCCCTTCGTGACAAACATCGGATAAACCCGTATAATGGAAAAAGGTTATTGAGTTATGACATTTTCCCCCTCTGAATGGCACGATCGTTTCACCCTACAAGCGCGGTGGACACGCGATCTACGCCGGTACTTATTTCAAAAGGCAGGCTTTCAAACTGCTAGCCATATATTAGATGTCGGCTGTGGTACAGGAGTATTGATTTCCGAATTGTCCGATCTGGCTAACGTCCAGGTTCACGGATTAGACATTAATCGCCAATATTTGAATATTACTGTGCGGCAATCCTCGGTTGCCTGCCTGACCCAGGCAGACGCCCACACACTCCCGTATATATCTAGTATTTTCGATATAAGTTTTTGCCACTTCCTTCTGCTCTGGGTCGTGGACCCTGCCAAGGTAGTCGCCGAGATGGCACGCGTGACTAAACCAGGTGGGGCAGTGCTCGCTCTTGCCGAGCCCGACTATGGCGGGCGCATCGACTATCCCCCTGAACTTGCTCAGATCGGCCAATGGCAGCAAGCCGCCTTGCGAAGCCAGGCAGCCGATCCAGAGATGGGGCGTAAGTTGGCAGGAATATTCTCCTGTCTTGGATTGAAACAGGTTGAGACTGGGGTGCTCGGCGGCCAATGGAATACTCCCCTTTCACCAGATGATTGGGAATCCGAGTGGTCCGTGATCCATTCCGACTTGCATCAGATCGCGCAGACTCCTGGTGTCTTCAACACCTTCAATGCTTTAAGAAATATTGACTTGTCCGCCCGGGAAAAAGGGGAACGCGTCCTATATGTACCCACATTTTACGCCTGGGGGATAGTTCCTGAATAACCAAACTTCATTTCTCAGCCGGAATCCCGACTTCGATCTGCCCATCCACGACCCGCACTGGGTAGGATGGGATATCGACGAAAGCAGGTAAAGATAGCACTTTCCCCGTTCGTATATCGTAGCGCGCTCCATGCCGGGGACAGACCACCGAGTATTGCTCTAGATCGCCTTCGCCAATCGGGCCATCGTCGTGCGAACACAAATTGCCAATGGCAAAATATCGCCCGGCTATATTAAACACCACAATAGGCAAGTCATCGATTTCTACAAAGACCCGTTCCCCATTCGGCAACTCATTTACTTGGGCGACAGGGACAAATTCGCACTCGTCGGGGTTAATCTGTTTATAGGCTTGCATTGGGAATTTCCCTATTCATATGATACCAGCTCATCGATAGATCAATGTTAAATGGCGTTAAGAGAGCCTCTGATGTAATGTCACAAATAAATATAGCAATTGTAACAAATGTTGGTTCAGTACGTTTACTCTTCCAGATGACTATTAATGAAAGTATCATTTAATTATTAACAACAGGGCTCTTTATTGGAAGGAAGAGGCGGACTACAATCGCGAGAAAATGGTGCTAAGGTTTGGCTCCTGCGCTTTTTTGTCGCCCTAGGGTTTGTCACTCTGCTCTTCTATTTCGGCTTCAGCGCCTTTGTCTCTTCTCTGCAACTGACCTCATGCGACACGCAGTATTCGGTGGAAATGGAACTGCTGCTCGACATTCATCGGGGTTTATTGGTTTCCCCTAATACGAATGGATAAGAAATCTAATTCTATATTTTCGCAATTTATCTTAGGCCTGCTGGCAATGTGTCTGTTCATTGTCTATTTCATATATTTTTTTATTATCCCCCAGACTCCAGCCCGCTTAACTCGTCCCAGTGCATCCCTGGTTTCAGATTTTCCCCTTTGGTCATGGTTAGTTTCAATACCGCTTCCCGTTCCCGATGATCCAAAATCAGTTGCTATCCTGTTAGTCGCTATTACCGTTATCGCCTTCGCTATTTATGGTTTGGTGGTGTATCTAAGCTGGAAACTTCGAGCGCGCTCTGGCACGCTGGCGCTCGTTCTAATCCCAACGGGCGCTTATCTCCTGCTATCCACCTTTGCTTTGCCAAACCTGAACACGGATATCTTCAACTATATGCTACGCGGTCGCCTGACCGCTGTGTACGACAAAAACCCATACCGAGTCGCTGCTGACGAAATCCCGCACGATCCAGTATATCCATACGCGAGCCATGACTATACCGACGTCGCGGAGTGGTGGAAGCTTCCGCTGTGGACCTCAATAGAAATAGGCCTTGCCAAACTCACTGGGGACGATGTTGCCAAGAATCTATTAATTTATCGCGTCGCTTTCTTGCTTGTAAATATCTCAAACCTCATTCTCATCGCAATTATTATAAACAACATAAATCTCAGTTTTTTAATCGCCGGTCTGGTTCTGTATGCATGGAACCCAATTATTGTCATATTAGGTCAGAGTAAGGGCGATACATTTATTGTTTTTTTTCTTTTGTTAGCAATTTTACTTATGGTAATAGAGCGCAGAAACCTAACGATTGTACCCTTGACTTTGTCGGTATTGATCAAGATGACCACTCTTCCCTTCTTGGCAGTGTATCTACTCATGAATCTCAGGCGAAAAAAGTGGAGGGATTACATCATACTGGGAATCCTTTTTGCGATTACAGCTGCGGTCTTTTATATTCGATTTGATTTAGGGGATTATCTGACTACTCAATTGGTCAGTATTATTGGAATGTCAGGTGGTTCTGCGCCTGATTTCTTCCGTAACTTTATGAGAGTGGTCTTTGTCGTTTTAATAATCGTGATTGGCATCACCCGAAGCGGAGAAAAAAAGCAGATGATTTTGGGATGGGTGATTTTGGCCTTGTTTTTCTCCCTTTTTTTGATCAATTATGGAAAGGTCTGGTATCTGATTCCTCTAATTGCCCTGGCCTGTCTTACCCCTGATTGGCGCACGATATCAACAACCTATCTCCTTTCATTTTTTGGGTTCCTTATATATACCTGGAATTCAGGATTTAATAAAGAATTCGCTGCACCAGTTGTAATTTCTCTTCCAAGGTATATTATATATTTAGGTCTCCTGTCGGTTGGGCTAATTGCTATTGGTGCAGTTCTATTATGGAAGATGCTCAAACAGAAAATAAACGGGCACGTCGGTTCCGTCCCGCCTTTATTTTCTCGACAAGAACAAGAATAGGTTTCTTGGGATCTATTCGTCACTCAACCAAATTGTCGTCCGCTTCCCCCAGACCATACACACCGGCCTTAAGTACCTTCAACGACAAGAGCGCGCATTTCAAGCGTACCGGTCCCAGCTCGATCCCTAACATTTCAAGAATATCTTCCTTGGTAATGTTTCTGACTTCGTCCAGGGATTTTCCCAGGATTGACTCCAATAACAGGTCAGCGGAGGCTTGTGATATGGCGCAGCCATGCCCACTGAAGGCGGCCTCTCTTACCAACCCGTTAACATCCACCCGCAAGTCAATGCGGAGCTCATCACCGCACAGTGGATTGGCATCCTCAAAGGTGATGTCGTTGGGCTCCAGCATGCCTCGATAGAGAGGATTTTGATATCGGTCAATGATCAGTTCACGATAAAGGTCATCCATTTTCGCGTTTCAGGAATCCCGATTCAAGTTCTAAATATTTTCTTTACCCGATATATGGCGTGTACGAGTTTATCGACTTCTTCCACGGTATTATAGAGGTAAAAGCTGGCGCGTGTTGTGGCATTTAATTGAAACTTTTCATGCAAAGGCATAGCGCAGTGATGACCGGCGCGCACGGCGACACCGTCTGCGTCCAGGATCTGGGCGACATCGTGAGCATGCACTCCAGCCAGGGTGAAGGAAGCCACTCCTCCTTTATACTCCGCTGTTGGGCCGTAGACCATTACACCGGGGATTTCTTCTAGCCTCTCAAGGGCATAGGAGATGATCTCTTGCTCATGCGCAGCGATCGACTCCAGGCCAATCCCCTGCAGGTAATCGACTGCTGCACCAAAACCGATCGCTTCAGCGATTGCCGGTGTGCCTGCTTCGAACTTGTGAGGGAGTTCATTCGGGGTGAATGAACGCAGGCTAACCTTCTTAATCATGTCACCCCCCCCCAGGAAAGGTGGCATCGCATCAAGCAAAGATTTTCTCCCATACAATACCCCGATGCCGGTTGGTCCGCACATTTTGTGACCTGAAAACGCCAGGAAATCCAGGTCTAATGCCTGGACATCGACCGGAAAATGAGGCACCGATTGAGCACCATCCACCACAACAATCGCTTCGGTTAGGTGAGCCAGGTGAATAATTTCCGCAGCTGGATTCACTGTCCCCAGGACATTTGACATATGCGTAAATGCTACCAGGCGTGGGCTTAATTTAAGCAGCTGACGGTATTTTTCCAGGTCAAGCATTCCCTGCGGGGTAACCGGGATGAACTCCAGGCGCAGCTCCAGCTCGGCAGCCAGCATATACCAGGGCACCAGGTTCGAGTGGTGCTCCATTTCGGTAAGGATGACCACATCCCCAGCGTGTAGGTTCGCCCTACCCCAACTGTAAGCGACCAGGTTAATCGCTTCGGTGGTGTTGCGGGTGAAGATTACTTGCCTGGCCGAAGGCGCATTGATCAGCTGGGCGATCTTTACCCGCGCCGCCTCATACATTGCTGTAGATTCTTCGGCAAGCAAATGGATGCCGCGATGGATGTTGGCGTTGGATTCTCGGTAAAATCGATCCATCGCCTCGATCACCTGCCAGGGTTTTTGTGAGGTTGCTGTCGAGTCCAGGTAAACCACCTGTACGCCGGGACGCACCTCCCGCTCCAGGATCGGGAAATCAGCCCGGATGTGGGCTACATTTAACACATTCGCCGGGACCAAGGATTTCATTGCTATGTTACTTCGCACGCGGGCGCGGACGGCGTTTGCGGGTTTGAGATAGCCGAATATTACTCGAGACTTTCGGACACCAAAGGACATGATCGGGTACCATCCACCCATCTGTCAAATAGACGTTTTCCCGAAATTGAACCGCGATCATCTTCGGGTCAACTTGAACGACCGTCCCGGACAGCCAATTCCGCACACGGTCGCCTTGTTCATTTTCATGATCGCAAAACACATCGACTCGATCCCCCACTTTGTACATCTCCTTTTGATCAGGAGCTCTAGTGAAGTAAATATCAGACAAGTATGCCTCCGAAATAGATTTTTTACCCCATCTTCTCAGCAATCGACTTCTCTAGCCGACTGCGTACACCCTCGAAGGGAACGCGTTGCACGATAGGATCAAAGAAACCCTCAACAATTAAACGCTCGGCATCCGGGTTCGGGATCCCCCGGCTGCGTAAGTAAAAAACCTCTTCTGGATTGATCTTCCCCACTGTCGCGCCATGGGTGCACCGTACATCATCGGCCATAATTTCAAGGCCTGGAATAGAATCAGCGCGTGCCTGGCTACTCAGCACCAGATTGCGGTTAGCTTGGTAACCATCAGTCTTCTGGGCGCCAGGCGCTACGTAAATCATCCCTTGCCACACTGACCGGCTGTGACCCTTGAGTGCTCCTTTGAACAACAAATCACTGGTCGTATTAGGCGCCAGGTGATTTTGTTGGGTATCGTGATCCAGGTGTTGCGTGCCGTCTGCGAAATAAAAACCGGACATGCGACCTGTCGCGCCCTGGCCATTCAGATCCAGGTCAGAAAAATTCTTCGTCAGGTGACTTCCAACTGCTACGAACACCCAATCCAGGTTAGCATCTCGCCCTACCCGCGCACGCTCATGGCTGAAGTTCCAGACATGCTCTCCCCAAGATTGCAACTCGACAAACCGCAATTGTGCGCCATCGCCCACGTGGATCTCAACGATTCCGGCGTGCAAGGTCTGCCCTCCAGGTTCAGTTGGAGAAGCAGCCTCGTGCACATAGGTTAGAGAAGCGCCCTCCTCCAACCACACGATCACATGAGATAAATGCGCCAGGCCTACACCTGGCCCCCAAAGCACACTGTGCAAGGGTTGCTCAACTTGAACACCTCTTGGTACGTAGATCAGCACCCCATTTTGGGTCAAAGATGCCGCCAGTGCGGCAAACTTTCCCTCGTCAGGGCGCACGATCTGCCCAATGACATGCGCTAAAACATCGCTATGTTCGCGTTCAGCTGTCGCCAAATCGGAGAAGATAACGCCTTTGCCAGCTAAGTTTGTGGAAAGCTCAACCTGTGAACCACCGGGAAGCAGAATGATCTGTCCACCATGTTGATCACTAACCAAAGGTTGCAAAAGTTCACCCGCCACAACTGGCAAGTCCTCGAAAGCGCCTGGTTCAGGTAAATGAAAGGATCTGGTATCCAGTTTTCTCAGGTCAGTGCGTCTCCAGGGTTCGTCGGTGGTTTTTGGGAATGATAGCCGTTTATACGAATCCCAGGCTCTAGCCCGGTATTCTTTCAGGATCGCCGGCCTCCCCCCATCTAGAGTGGGAATCTTATCAGCGGTAAAGTTAAATTCCAGAGTTTCCGGAATTGCGATATTTCGGGTGCGTGTAACTACAGTGCGGGCCATAGCGATATAGTCATCCTTGAATACTTTACCCAATAGATCCTTCCATCTGGAGTTGTATCAGACGGTTCATCTCGACGGCATATTCCATCGGGAGTTCTTTAACCAATGGCTCAATGAAACCAGAAACAACCATGGTAGTAGCCTCTTCTCCGCTCAGTCCTCGGCTCATCAGGTAAAATAGCTGTTCCTCACCAACTTTGGAAACAGAGGCTTCGTGCCCGACGGTCACGTCATCTTCATCGATTTCAATATATGGATATGTGTCGGACCGCGATTCTGGGTTGAGCAGAAGCGCGTCACAAACTACATTCGAGCGTACGTTCTTGGCGCCTTTGTGCACCTTTAGGAGACCGCGATAGGATGCCCGCCCTTTACCTCGGCTGATCGACTTGGATGTGATCTTGCTGCTCGTGTTAGGAGCAAAGTGGAGCATCTTGCCACCGGTATCCTGATGTTGACCTGTCGTCGCAAAAGCCATCGACAGGATTTCACCATGCGCTCCCTCTCCGATCAGATAACAGGAGGGGTATTTCATCGTCAACTTGGATCCTAAGTTAGCGTCAACCCATTCCATCGTTGCGCCTTCATGCACAAGTGCACGCTGCGTCACTAAGTTGTACATATTAGTTGACCAGTTTTGGATCGTCGTGTAACGCATACGCGCTCCCTTCTTTACGACGATCTCGATCACACCGCTATGGAACGATTCGGTCGAATAAACCGGCGCGGTACATCCCTCCACATAGTGGGCTTGAGCGCCTTCGTCGATGATAATCAGAGAACGTTCGAATTGCCCTAGCTCAGCCGTGTTAATGCGGAAATACGCTTGCAAGGGTAAATCTACCTTGACTCCCGGTGGGACATAAACAAATGAACCACCTGACCACACTGCGCTGTTTAAGGCAGCGAATTTGTTGTCCTCGATGGGGATAACTTTGCCAAAATACTCCCGAAATAGGTCGGGGTGATCGCGCAACCCATTTTCGATGCTTTTGAAGATTACGCCTTGATTGGAAAGGTGCTCCTGGATGCTGTGATAAACCATCTCGGATTCATATTGAGCGCCCACACCGGAGAGAAATTTCTGTTCGGCCTCTGGTATTCCTAACCGGCTGAAGGTCTCCTTGATCGTGTCAGGGACTTCGTCCCACGAACGTCCTTCTTTATCAGTTGGCTTGGCGTAGAAATAAATTTCGTCCAGATTTAATTGACTGATATCGCCGCCCCAGGTCGGCATCGGGCGAGCTATGAAGTGTTCTAGCGCCTTGAGGCGAAATTCCAACATCCATTGCGGCTCCCCCTTCATGGCTGAGATCTGTTCCACTACTCCCCGATCGAGGCCCTTGCGTGACTTGAAGACCAGTTCATCGGGATCACTGAAACCGAATTTATATTCGCCAATCCCCTCCAGGATGGTCGTGTCAGAACTCATCACATACCTCCAAAATAAGCATTCCTAAAGTTATCTATACCATTAAGATATTCACGCCGGAACCGGATCGACCTTTTCACGTAGCCAGTCGTAACCTTGCTCCTCGAGATGCAAAGCCAGATCTGGACCACCAGATTCGACGATCCGTCCACCCAACATGATATGCACGAATTCGGGTTTAATATAGTTTAAGATCCGCTGGTAATGGGTAATAACCAGCGCTCCCAGGTCGGCGCCGCGCAGGGCATTTACGCCTTCGGCGACAATCCGTAAAGCGTCGATGTCCAATCCGGAATCAGTTTCGTCAAGGATAGCGATTTCGGGTTTCAAGGTGGCCATTTGTAAAATTTCAGCCCGCTTTTTCTCGCCGCCGGAAAAACCATCGTTCAAGTAACGTCCAGCGAAAGAATGATCCATCTTCAGGATGTCCATTTCCTCTTTTAACAATCGGCGAAACTCCGGGATAGGAATACCTTTGTCCTCTGGGTATTGCGCTTTTCGTCTGGCATTCAAAGCTGTCCGTAGAAAATTGGCTACCGTCACACCCGGGATTGACACTGGATATTGAAATGCCAGGAAAATGCCCAGCCGGGAACGTTGATCCGGCTCAAGTTCCAGGATGTTTTGACCTTTGAACAGCACTTCACCTTCGATGACCTCATAAGACGGGTGGCCCATTAAAATATAGGCCAGGGTGGATTTACCTGTGCCATTCGGTCCCATTAATGCATGCACTTCGCCTTGTTTTACCGTTAAATCCACCCCCTTTAAGATTTCCTGGCCGTTGATGCCAGCGTGTAAATTGCGTATCACAAGTTCTGACATTGATAGGACACTCCTGAGATAGGATAAACAAATATAGAAAATATCGGCGCCCAGATCGATAAATTTCCCTGAGAGCCGTGGCTTATTATAGCAGTAAAATCCCTTTAAGTCAATATTTAGGATAAATATCTTAATTATTCAAGTTTACTCCGAATTGACTTTCGATTATAATATTTACGATAATTATCTATATATTGACAGAAAATAAGCGCGATGTTATACTGCCTCAGGCTTCCGTAGTCTGACAATTTCCGGATTAGCTTTATAGGTCTCAATTAATGATCGATAGCACGCTGAAAAGTACGCGCGAGCGGGTTTTGCAGACATTGCTCAAGAATCACCGCTGCACAATTAACCACCTGGCTGAAGCTGTGGACATCAACCCAATTTCGGTGCGTCACCATATCTCAAAATTAGAGGCTGAAGGGTTGGTTGGCGCCGAGGAAGAGCGCCATGGCGTTGGTCGGCCCCGGCATGTCTATTTTCTTACCGAAGCTGGTCTTGAGCATTTCCCTACTCGCTATATGCGTCTCACCATCCGTCTACTTGGCCAACTCAAAGAGCATATGCCTCCAGAGATGGTAAACCAGTTATTTTCTAAAATGGCGGCTGATCTTGTCCAGGAGTATGCCAATTCAGCCCGAACTCAGGGTCTCTCCACTGAGCAACGCCTGGATATGGTTAAGACTTTACTCAAGGAAGAAGGATTTAACATCGAGTGGGAGAAAATCGGCGACCAATACCACATCCGGGAAGTAAGCTGTCCTTACTTCCATGTTGGACAAAACCATCCCGAGGTTTGCTGGATCGATCAGACGCTGATCTCAACAGTCCTTGACCTCCCTGCTGAAAAAGTCAAATGTGTCCTCGATGGAGATAATTACTGCACCTACGTAGTGCCAAACATCCTTCCCGTACTGATCACCTCGGAGGAGATCTCATGACCCAAGAGAGCCAAAAAGTAATCTGGCAGGCAGAAAGTACACACCCAAACCAGGCACAAGCCGCTCAGGAAGCGCTGCGCCAAGTTGTTGACCCAGAAATCGGCCTGAATGTCATCGAACTAGGTTTGATCCGCGACTTGTCCATCTCAGACGACCGGGCGAACCTGGTTATGATTATGACCACGCCCTTTTGTCCATATGGTCCAGCTCTCCTTGAAATGGCCCGGCAAAAGGTTGAGGGGGCGCTGAAACTGCCGACCGAGATCGAAGTTGGTATGGAAATGTGGGACCCAATGATGATGGAAGAAGGCGCTGGGGCGGATTGGGGATTGTTTTAATCGCCCTTCCCAAACTTCAATCTTTATGTTAAACTCGTATCAATGTAGCCACGCGCTCTTGCGTGGCTCGCTTTCCGTTCCTGGCAGGCTTACAGCCTAGTCTAGGGGCAATCCCGAGGAAAGGAGGTCTCCCCCATGCGCGCCTATGAATTAATTTTTATCGTCCACCCAGATCTGGACGATTCGGCCATTAAAGAACTGGTCGACCGAGTAAAGGGTTGGATCACAGATGCAGGTGGCCAGGTCGCGAAAGTAGACCTGTGGGGTAAGCGAAAACTCGCCTACCGCCTGCGCAAACAATCTGAAGGCCAGTATGTTCTGATGAAAACGCAATTGGCTCCCTCATTTTGCGTCCAATTAGAACGCAATCTGCGCCTGCAAGAACCCGTGATGCGATTTCTACTAGCTGCTGAATAACCGTTTCGTTTCCGATAGTCATGAGGATACACATATGAGTCGAGGACTAAACAAGGTTATGATCATTGGCCGCTTAGGGCGCGATCCTGAGATGCGCTATACCCCATCAGGCAAACCTGTAACCACTTACAGTGTCGCGACCAGCCGCAGCTGGAACTCCTCCGATGGCGAACGTCACACCGAAACCGAATGGTTTAATGTCGTTGCCTGGGGCAGCCTGGCTGAGATCTGTAAACAGCATCTGAGTAAAGGCCAACAAGTGTACATCGAAGGACGCATGCAAACTCGTTATTGGGAAGACGGTGATCGCGTTAAGCACAGCGCCACCGAGATCGTCGCCAACGAGATGATCATACTTGGCGATCGCCGCGACCTTAACCAATCTACTGAGGAAGAAGCAGCAGAAACAGAAGACGAATTCCCTTTTTAGCATTTTATGGAGTTAACTAACGTGACTGATCAGACAACCCAAGGCCCTATGCGCCGCTACTATACCCGACCCCGGGTCTGCCAGTTCTGCACAGACCATAGTATAGTCATCGATTATAAGCAAGCTGAGCTCCTGCGTCGCTATATTTCCGATGATGGCAAGATCCGTCCTCGCCGCCAAACTGGAACCTGCGCTAAGCACCAGCGCGAATTGGCGCGTGCAATTAAACGCGCTCGCCACTTGGCTCTATTGCCATTCACGGGTGAAGTCCTGCGCTAGAATGGATATAATCTAAAATTCAATCCTTTCGGCAGGTGCTTGAGTCCCAAGTTAAGTCCTTTCCCAACTTGCTCGCCTACTTGGGGGTTTCTAAACCCGGGTAAATGCATCGAGGTCATCCATGGCAAGATCGCGTGAAAAAATCGTCACGAAAAAGCATCTAGCCCGCATGGAGCGCGAACGTCTCCAGCGGCGTTATATCCTGGTCGGCAGTTTGGCGGTCGTCGTCATTGTTATCGGTTTGCTGGCTTATGGCGTCATAGAATCCACGGTTATCCAACCCCGCCAACCGGTCGCCGTAGTTGGTGAAGATAAGATCTCAACTGGCGATTTCCAGGCAAGGGTGCGATTCCAGCGTCGCCAGCTCATTCAACAGTATATGAATATCTTACAAAACATGCAGTTGTTCGGCGGAGACCAGCAGACTCAAGCATTCTTCCAGCAAAACCTAAACCAAATTCAGCTCCAACTCGAGCCTCAAGCACTCGGACAGGAGACTCTCAATACGATGGTCGATGAGGTTCTGATCCGCCAGGAAGCCAAGCGCCAGGGCATTACCGTCTCCCAAGAAGAAATCGACCAGCGCATCCAGGAGGAATTCGGCTATTATCCTGGTGGCGAACCACCAACGGCGACGCCCTTCCCGACCGATGCGCCAACATCGACCCTCTCCCCGATTCAGCTCACCTTGCTCCCTCCGACCGCTACTCCTACTGAAATCGAAGCGACTTCGACCAGCTCGTTGGATCTGACTTCTACTCCCGCAGTTTTGGCTACAACCGAATCAACGGAAATCAGCTCTGCGACGCCAACCCAGAGTTCCACAGTCACTCCAACCGGCCCCACGCCAACCCCGCTCCCATCTCCTACCCCGACCGAATACACCTTCGAGAACTACCAGAAGAATTACGCAGAGGCCTTAAACACCTTCCAAAAGGAGATTAATTTTAGCGAAAAAAATCTGCGCGACATTATCGCTGCGGATTTATTGCGCCAGAAAGTTCTGAAAACGGTTACTGCCGATGTCCCCCATGAGCAGGAACAGGTGTGGGCGCGCCATATCCTGGTTGACGATGAAGCCACAGCCCAAAAGGTTCTCGAGCGCCTCAAAGCTGGCGAGGACTTTGTTGCCCTAGCAGCTGAATTCTCCACCGACGAGTCTAACAAGAACCAAGGCGGAGATTTGGGTTGGTTCCCAACAGGCCGGATGGTAGCCGAATTCGAGAAAGTTGCCTTCCAGCTGAGAATCGGCGAAATCAGCGACCCCGTACAGACAACCTTTGGCTGGCACATTATTCAAGTGCTTGGGCATGAGACGCGCTCTCTGTCTTTTTCGGAATACCAACAGCACCAACAATCCAAATTTGATGAATGGCTCCAGGAACAACGTACGGAAGTTAACCCTCAACTCATTGACACCTGGCAGGAGCGCATCCCCACCGAGCCGACTCTCTCACCGGAGTTGCTGCCGGCTCAACCGTAAAACACGAATCCAAACTTTAACCGATTAAATCTCTTTCGTCACCCGTTCCACTTCCTCCATCTTTAGGCTTACCGTCTGGCTGGTCGAATCGCGCCCCATCGTCACCCCGTAAATGACGTCAGCCACTTGCACTGTGTTGCGGTTATGAGTAATGATCACGAATTGAGTTGTCTGGCTCAGTTCGCGCAGTAGCTCGCGGAAGCGTCCGACGTTCGCCTCATCTAGCATGGCATCCACTTCGTCCAGAACGCAAAAAGGTGTTGGCGAGACACGCAGCAAGGCAAATACCAGCGCCACGGCTGTCAGGCTTCTCTCACCCCCTGAGAGCAAGGATAATCCCTGCTCACGCCGGCCGGGCAAGCGCGCCTCGATATCGATGCCAGTGCCGGTCAGGTCGTCTGGGTCAGTCATCACCAAGCGTGCTGACCCACCACCGAACAGGCGCGCGAAGATCTGGTGGAACTCCACCGCTACGGCTTCGAAAGTTCGTTTGAACTCATATTCCATTAGCTCATCGAGTTCAGCGATCACTTGGCGTACGTCTGTTTCTGCTTTATGTAAATCACTGACTTGTTCGGTCAAGAAATCGTAGCGTTCCTTGACTTCGTTAAACTCCGCTTGCGCTTCCGGATTAACCGGTCCTATGCGGCGTAATAAACCCCGTTGGCGTTTCAGAGCTTCCTCTGTCTCCTGTGAGAGTTGTTTCACTACAGGTAGCTCTTCCACCATTCCTTCCAGTGGCAATGGCGTTGGGCCGGAGACCTCTTCGGCATATTCAAACGCTACCAACCCAAAATCGTCTTCTATCCGTCGCCGTAGAGCCTCTAAGGCTTCTTGCTTGCGCGCCAGGGCGATCTTGGCCTGGGCGTGATAGTGCTCAGCCATGTTTAAAGCCTGGCGTGCCTGTGCTTCACTCCCTTGGAGGTTAATTTGCTCGGTCTCACCGATATCCAGACTTTTTTCCGCTGGTTCAATTTGGGTCTGCAAGACTTCGATCTGCTCTCCAACTTCGTACTCTACCTTACGCAAGTCAACTTTCTTTTCCACCAGGTCTTTAAGGGTGAGGTTTAATTCCATTTGCTGGTTGTGAATTTCCGCCAGGTTCTGCTGGGCTTTTTCGAGTGTTTGTTCTCTTTCATGCTGCCGCCCAATTGCCTCTGTCACGGCCAGCTCTACCACAGCTTTCCGCAGATTCCAGTGGGAAAGCTCCATCTGGAAATCTTCAAAGGGTAATTCACGCAACTCAGTGGAGATTTCTTTCAAGCCAGATTGTGCCTGGGTTATTTCTTCTATGACAATATTTATCTCCTGCTGTATTCCAACGATCTCAGCTTCCCCTTGTTTGATCTCAACCTCCATGCGTTGAGCTTGTTCCTTCTGCCAGTCGACCTGTCGATGGGTGTGGTCAATCGACAAATTATCTTGGCTATGCGCAACACGCGCCTTCTCCTCCACTCTCCGCGCCGCCCGTAAATCCTCACCGAGTTGATCTTCTTCATTCCTAATCGCCTCACGGCGTACATCTAGATCCCGTAGTCGGTCTACGATCTTCGCAAGATTTCGCTCAGCCTCAGCTAAAGCCATGCCCAGCTCTCGCCGTTGGCGAGGCCGGTTAAGCGTACCGGAGTTCCCTTCTTGCCCGGCGATTACTTGGCCACTGGCGTAAAACACCTCTCCCCGGAGAGTCACTACCCGCAGGTTGCTACCTTTCCCTGATGCAAGTTCTTTTCGCAGCCGTCCTAACAATCGGCGCGCGGCTCCCCGATCTGTCACTACCAGGACCTGGCCAAGCAACAGGTCAACAGCCGGGCGTAATTCCTCTCGAGCAGACACCAGTTCCGCTGCTACCCCAACCACCTCCGCATCGATTTCTGGGAAGGAAAAGGGCGTTCCAGGGACCAATGAGTCAAGCGGCAACAATGCGCCCCTGGCTGGCTGCCCCTCCAGTAGATTCAGAGCTTCATCTATTTCCGTGCTTTGATCGAACAGGATCGCATCGAGGTATTCGCCTAATACCGCTGAAATCGCGGTCTCATATTTTTTCGGAACATCCAGGCTGCTACTCAAAGCCCCACGCGCTCCCATCAGGCGCGCCTGTTGGGCAGCCTGCAGCAGCAGCCGTGCTCCGCTGGCGTATCCAGTCAGAGATTGCTCTGCTTGCTCCACCACCTCGAGCTGTGCTCGTAATCGAGCCACATCAGCCTGTTGTTTAGAGATCACCGCATGGTTCTTCTGCTGGGAGGTTTCTAAATCGCTTATCTGCTGGCGTATTGATTCAAGTGATTTTTCAACTATTTGGCGGCTAGCTTCAGCTTCTCGCCAGGCATGCTCACTTGCCTGAAGACGTTTTTCAGCCACGAGAATCATCTCCTCACCCTTGACAATCGCCAGATTCGCTGCTTTCCGGTCCACGTGTCGTTTCTCTAACTGTACCCGCCGCTCGGCTAGCCGCGCTCCCAGGTCCGATTGCCTGACATTCAGCCCGGCCAGCACTTGACGGGTAACTTCTAGTTGCTCTTCAGCTGCTGCCCGTGCTGCTTGTCGGGACAATAAAACCTCCTGCGCAGCCTCAACCTGGGTTTGTGCCTCGGTTAAATCGCTCTCCAGCTGTCGAACTTCTTCTTTCGCTTCTTCTAACCGGGCTTCCATAAGGCTGATTTCTTCTTTAGCTCGGTTAACACCCCGGATAGTTTCTTGCAACTGCCCCTCCAGGAAATGCATCCGTTCGTCAGACACCGCTAGCTTGCGGCTGGTGCCCTCCCGCTCTCCATGGAGCTGTGCCAACTGTCGATGCCAGTCATTTAGCTGGCCGCGTAAGCCCTGGATCCGCTCACGGAGTGCATGCAGCTGCAGGTCAAGACTGGTTTGCGTTTCCCTGGCTGCATCCAAGGCAATTTCCTGGTGACGAGCAGCTTCCCGCGCTTGCGCCAGCTCGCTTTGTACATGATGCCAATGGTAACCATACCACTCTCGCAACAACTGGTGCAAATCCGCCTTCACCTGTTCATATTCCTGGGCCCGCCGGGCTTGTCGTTCCAGGCTGCGGAGGCGTGGTTGCAGCTCTGCAAGGATATCCTCAACGCGCTGTAAGTTCCGCTGGGTTGTTTCCAATCGACGCAGTGCTTCCTCGCGACGAGACCTGTGCAAACCGATTCCAGCAGCTTCTTCAAACAAGCGGCGACGTTCCTCGGCTTTGAGTGCCAATGCAGCGTCCACCAGACCCTGACCAATGATTGTATAGGTGCGTTCAGCCAGGCCAGATTGCGCCAGCAATTCAGACACATCTCGCAAACGCACACGTTGCCCATTCAGCAAGTACTCATTTTCCCCGTCCCGGTATGCCCGGCGAGCGATGGCCACCTCAGTGAAATCGATCGGCAACCAGTCATCGCTGTTGTCGAAGATCACTGTCGCCGAGGCCATCCCAGCGCGAGCGCGTTGTTCGGAACCAGCAAAAATCATATCCTCAGTTTTCTTACCCCGCAACAAGCTGTAAGACTGTTCACCCAACACCCACCGCAAAGCATCGGCGATATTTGATTTACCAGAACCATTCGGGCCAACGATGGCTGTCACAGGCCCTGGAAATTCAAACGCTGTGCGGTTGGCAAAGGTTTTATATCCGTGGAGCTCGAGGGATTTCAGGTGCAGGGTCATTCCACCATTCCTATCCTTTCGAGCGCGGCTTGCGCCGCGGATTTGGCAGCCGTCTGTTTGCTGTGCCCGTTTCCGTAGCCATATACCTGCCCATCGATGTATACCTCGATTTCAAAAATCTTGGCATGGTCAGGACCACTTGCCGAGATTGTCTTGTAGTGAGGAGTTCCTAACCCTTGGGATTGCGCCCACTCCTGGAGAGTGCTCTTCGGATCCCTATCCTTATTAGCGGAGAGTATCTGTACCGCCGCCGTCTCCAGCATCGGTGAAATAAATTTTTGAACTCTTGAGATTCCTTGGTCAAGAAAAATCGCTCCGATTAAGGCTTCGAATACCCCGCATAACAGTGCGCCTCGCTCCCGACCTCCACCATCGCTTTCACCATGCCCTAGGAGTATGGCTTTCCCCAGGTCAATATCCCGCGCGAATTGAGCCAAGTTATCCGTCCGGACTAATGCCGAACGCAAGCGAGTCAGGTCACCTTCTGACATTTCAGGGAACCGATTATATAACCACGCCCCGACCAGGAAATCGAGGACTGCATCACCCAAAAACTCTAGCCGTTCGTTATCCTCGACGGACTCTGGGTGTTCATTGAGATAGGACCTATGGGTAAGCGCTCTGGTGAGTAAAAGTGGGTCGGAAATATATAGATCCAACCGTTGAGCAAAATCCTGGGCAGATTCATGCTCCAGGTTATCCAGAAATTGTTCCATTCTGCCAACTCCCCGGAACTCAGGGGACGCCAGCCACCCCACCTTTGTCGGGTAGCTTGCGATCCATCAGTTCCAATAAAAAATTTTAATTACAGATACGTGATACATGAAACGCGTTTCATCACCTTTGTTGCGAGTTGCACGCTCTACCTATCCCGCTACTAATTGTACTCCCTAATCACCAAAACTGCATTATGCCCACCAAAACCGAATGCGTTGCTCAGAGCTACCCGCACAGGCCTCTCGCGCGCAATGTTCGGTACATAATCCAGATCGCATTCTGGATCAGGTGTTTGGTAGTTGATCGTTGGCGGGATAAGATCATGGCGCACTGCCTGGACACAGAAGATAGCCTCCAGAGCGCCAGTCGCGCCCATCATGTGCCCGGTCATCGATTTCGTCGACGAAACTGGGATTTGGTCTGCAAGATTTCCAAAGGCAGTCTTGATCGCGCGTGTCTCAGACAGATCGTTTAATTGGGTACCCGTGCCATGAGCGTTAATATAGTCCACCTCTTCTGGATTTATACCGGCCGCTTGCAACGCCAGGTCCATCGCTCGCGCCCCACCTGAGCCGTCCTCTGCCGGAGCAGTGATATGGAAAGAGTCTGCTGTGGCTGCATAACCTGCCAGCTCAGCCAAAATTTTTACGCCGCGTGCCCGAGCTCGCGCTTCTGTTTCCAACACGAGAATAGCCGCGCCTTCGCCCATGACCAATCCATCCCGGTTGCGGTCGAACGGTTGTGGCGTTTGGGGGGGTTCTTCGTTTCGCCGAGACATCGCCCCAACCCGGTCGAAGGCAGCCACCCCGACTGGTGAGATCGTCGCCTCGCTCGCTCCAGCAATGGCGGTATCGATCACTCCCAATCGCAACAATGTCCAGGCAATCCCAATTCCATCAGCTCCCGATGCGCAGGCCGAAGCTACCGAAAAACATGGTCCCTTGTAACCATAGTCGATGGCAATCATCCCGGCTGCGCCATTGGTCATTAACATCGGTATCACGTAAGGATTGATCCTTCTCGGACCTTCCTGAAGCACTGTGATCGTGGAATCTTGGAATGAATTTAACCCTCCAATGGCTGAAGAGACCATCACTCCGACCCGTTCCGCCTCCTCATTCCCAACTTCCAGGCTAGCCTGTCGGATGGCTTCCTGCGCAGCTGCAACGGCGAGCTGTTCGAAACGGTCACGTCGCCGAGCTTCCTTTGGTGATAGATATAATTCCGGATTAAAATTCTTTACCTCACAAGCGATCTGTACCAGGTAATCCCTAGCATCGAAAAGTGTAATCGGCCCCACACCAGAAACTCCCTGCACTGTGTTCTGCCAGGTATCCTGTACAGATAAACCCAACGGATTCACCGTACCTAGCCCTGTTATCACAATCCTCTCAGGCATATCCTTCCTTCAACATATCGATCATTGGCAACTGGTTACTGTCCGCTATACTTAAAACCTGTTCCTGTCAACACTACCGCAATCGGTTCTGGCATCTTTCCAGCTAAATCCTTCACCGCCTGCCAGACAACTGCGGATGTTGGCTCGACATAAAATCCCTGTCGCGCCAATTGGTCGCGGCCGAGGAGGATATCTGCTTCAGGAATGGCCAGAAAAGTGCCCTGGCTGGATTCTACCATCCGCACCAGCGCGTCCCCTCTCACCGGAAAACGGACACGGATGCCCTCAGCAAGCGTTTCTCCTTCCTCGACTCGAGCCAGCCCTGCAGGTCCATAAACAGATAACGCCCAGATCGGTGCGCAGGCGAGGGCTTGAACCCCAACTAATCGTGGCAGCTGATCGATCACTCCAGCTCTTTTCAAAGAAACGAAACCTCGTCCTAACCCGAGCAGCAAACTTCCGTGTCCCACCGGCGCAAACACGACCCCCGGCGCGCATCCCAATTGTTCCACCAATTCGTAAGCCACGGTTGCATACCCCCGTAAACCAAATGGCAGGTAGGCGTGGCTGGCATAAACTGTCCCATGTTCTACTTCGCGAAGCACCGCCTCGGCCGCGTTTGATCGGGGTCCTGGGATGGCTACAATTTCTGCCCCATAGGCTGAGATTTGGGCGCGTTTAGGTCCTGATGCGGAAGCGGGCACGAAGACGCGTCCCCTTAAACCAGCCCGGGCTGCATAGGCCGCAAAGGACGCCCCGGCGTTTCCGGAAGAATCTTCTACGGCTTCATTGACCTCCCTCGCCTTAAGCAAACTTATTAATACCGCGCTGCCGCGATCCTTGAATGATCCGGTTGGATTCAAATATTCCAGCTTGAAGGCCGTCTTGTGCCCTTCGACCTCACCCCAAACAAGCGGAGTGTTTCCTTCACCCAAGGAAATGACAGGCGTCTCTGGGGATAAACCAAACGTATGCCGGTATCGCCATATACCTGGAAGCTCGATTTCCACACTTTTTGGGTCATAAACCGATTGGCTCGTGTAATCGAAAGTTCCCCCGCAATTCTGGCAACGGAAGTACACACCCAATTCAGGGTACGGCCTCCGGCAATTAGAGCAAATAATCTCATTCCCACTCAACAGGCACCTATCCCTCCCGGTGTGGGGTGTGTTCCCCTTCAACCCACACTTCCCCTTGAGGGCCAACTTCCTTTTTCCATATTGGCACGATCTCTTTTAATCGGTCGATTCCATACCGGGCAGCCTCAAATATGCCCGTATCACGATGAGCTGCACTGCAGGCTATCAGCACTGTTGGCGTTCCTGGGTTTAGATGTCCGATGCGTTGCACTATAGCGATACCTTCCACAGACGGCCAGTGTTGTCGGATCTCATCCGCGACCTGACGCATCTTTGTTTCCGCCATAGGCCTGTAAGCCTCGTACTCCAGGTACTCAGTTTGGTGAGGATTATCCCGCGCCGTAAATCCTCTCACTACACCAGTGAAGAGACACACCGCACCGGTGCTGCTGAGCGTGATTCGAGCTACCAAAGAGTCTAGATCCAATTCATCGTCTGTGATGGCGAATATAGTCGGAAATTGTACGGCCCGTGCGCCTCCGCTAACTGGCGGAAATAACGCCACCTCTGCCCCCTCCGGGATTGTGTCTTCATCGAAGGCGTATTCTCGGTTCACGGATACGAGGGATGCTTCCAGGGCAGGAGTCAGGCTAGGGTATTTTTCTTTGAGAGCACCTTTAAGATCTTTTACAGACGCCCCTTGCTGCAATTCCAGCGTAGTCTGCTTTAATCCTGCTCGCTCTCGCAACGATGCAAAAAACAAAACATTCACTTTATTCATCTATAAATCTATCCTCTCATATCTATGACACGTTACGATTTATGCATCATTTACCACATCCCCGCTCCGCCCACCGTGCTTTTCCACCAGGCGAATGTTCTGGATGCGCATGGTCTTCTCAGCTGCCTTAGCCATATCGTAGACCGTCAGCGCAGCGACGCTCACTGCGGTTAACGCTTCCATCTCAACTCCGGTTTTACCGACCGTCCTCACGCTGGCAGTGATCCTCACCCCAGGCAGATCAGGATCTGGCTCAATATCAATCGTGACTTGAGTCAGAGGAAGCGGATGGCAGAGCGGGATCAGATCAGCGGTGTGTTTTGCCGCCATTACTCCAGCCACTTGCGCCACAGCCAAGACATCCCCCTTTTTAATGTCCCCGGCCTGGATGAGAGCCAGGGTTTTCGGACGCATATGCACTTCGCCTTTGGCGATCGCTACTCGTTCGGTGTCCGGTTTATTTCCTACATCCACCATGCGGGCTCGACCGCTTTCGTCCAGGTGAGTCAACTGGTTTCCCATAAGTTGAAATTATAGCATTCTTGTTCCTAATTCGTGATTCTTGGTCATGTTATAATCCCCCCCCGTGAGCAATATCTTCGCCAAGTGGAAAGCTGGTCTGGCCAAAACCAGCCGAGCCACCTTCGGTCAGATTACCACGCTTCTGGGAGCTTCGGAGATTAATGAAGCCACCTTCGAGGAGTTAGAAACGCTGCTCATCCAAGCAGATCTGGGCGTCGATACTAGCGAAGCTATCCTGGAAGCCTTGTGGGATCGGGAACGCAAAGAAGGTATTACCAGGGCCAGCGATCTTTCGTCCGCCCTGCTTCAGGAATTACGTCAACGACTGGCGACGCCGCCTCCCGTCGCTTTCCCAGCCCAGCCGACGGTGATCTTGATCGTCGGCGTTAATGGCTCAGGAAAGACCACCAGCATCGCCAAGCTCGGCAAGCGATTTACTGATTCAGGGAAACGCGTGATCCTGGGCGCGGCCGACACCTACCGTGCAGCAGCCGTCGACCAGCTGCAAATCTGGGCTGATCGCCTGAATCTGCCAGTCATCGCTGGCCAGCCTGATGGCGATCCAGGGGCTGTCGCTTATGACACGGTGCAGGCCGCTATAGCCCGTCACTTCGACATCGGCATCATCGATACCGCCGGTCGTCTGCACACACGTTATAACCTGATGGAAGAGCTCAAAAAGGTACACCGTGTGGTCGGCAAAGCCATGCCGGGCGCGCCGCACATGGTTTGGCTGGTGATGGACGCCACCACCGGGCAAAACGCCCTACAGCAAGCACGGGCTTTCAAAGAAGCTGTTAATGTCACTGGCGTTATTCTGGCAAAGCTGGACTCTTCCGCCCGTGGCGGCATGGCCTTCGCTATTCAAAAAGAGCTGGGCTTACCCATCCTTTTTGCCGGCCTGGGTGAAAATTCAGACGACCTGCAGCCATTTGATCCAGACCTCTTCATCCAGGGCATCGTAGCCGGAAAAGAGTGATTAGTTTTATTTTTGGAGAGCTAAATAGATGCAAGATTTAATCGACCGTTTATTGATCTGCCAGGAAAACCTCCACCACCTCCTGGAGCGTCTTTGACTTACCCGCGAAAGAAGCCCGACTCGCCGACCTACAAAAACAATCCGCAGACTTAGACCTGTGGAAAAATCCTGACCACGCCCAAAGCGTTATGAAACGCCTGTCTGCCGTACGGGAAGAAGTTAGCGATTGGCTAACTCTTCGCCAGCACCTCGCTGACGCGCTCGAACTCGCCCAACTCGAGGACGAGGGCTTACGTCCTGACCTGGAACGAGAAGTGGTTGCCATTGAAACCGCAGTGGCTCATCACGAGTTTGAAGCCATGCTCTCCGGCAAGTACGACCGGGGGAATGCCTTGCTTGCCGTCCACGCCGGAGCTGGAGGTACTGACTCTCAGGATTGGGCCGAAATGCTCGAGCGGATGTATCTGCGTTGGGCAGAAACCAAAGGCTACCAGACCGAGATCCTCGACTTCACCCCCGGCGAAGAAGCCGGGATTAAGAGTGTCACCATTGCCATCGATGGCCGCTACGCTTATGGATATTTGCGCCCTGAAAAAGGCGTCCACCGCCTGGTCAGGTTATCTCCCTTTGACGCCGCCCACCGCCGGCACACCTCTTTCGCTTTGGTGGAAGTGCTCCCCCAGGTTGAGAACGATAATGAGGTGGAGATCAACCTCGATGATCTGCGCATCGACGTCTACCGTTCATCCAGCGCTGGGGGCCAGAACGTACAGAAGAACGCCACTGCCATCCGCATCACGCACCTTCCTACCGGCATGGTAGTTACCTGCCAGAATGAGCGCTCCCAGACGCAGAATCGTGAGAACGCCATGCGCGTCTTACGTGCCCGCCTGTTAGAATTAAAACAAGAGCAGCAGGTCGAGAAACTGGCTGAACTGCGCGGCGAATACCAGAAGGCTGAGTGGGGTAGCCAGATTCGTTCCTATGTCCTGCACCCATACCAGATGGTAAAAGATCATCGCACCGATTACGAGGTTGGAAATACCCAGGCGGTACTTAGTGGAGATATCGACGGCTTTATCGAGGCTTACTTGCGCACTAAAGTCGGGGCAACCCAACCTTGACATCCACCCAGCACAAACGTATAATCCACGCTACCTGCCCTTAGGGCAGGCCTTATTTTGAAGAGCAGGAGAAAGACAATGGCTCCCCAACCGAAAAGGAAACATTCCCAAGGCCGCCGAGATCGCCGCCGGGCACACGATGCGCTCAGCCCAAAGAACCTGGTTCAGTGTCCCAATTGTGGAGAGATGCGCCTCCCCCATCGCATCTGCCCTAATTGTGGTCATTACCAGGGCCGCGAGGTGATCGAAGCTAAAGAAGAAAAGAAGAAATAACCAATCGGGCCGTAAACCTCGCGGCCCGTTACGACTCCGAGCCAGGTGCAGCATGGCACATGATCCCAACCGCACGGCTTTTCTCTTCCCTGGGCAGGGTTCTCAGGCTGTTGGCATGGGTAAAGAGCTCGCCTCAGCCTTTGCGATCGCCCACCAAATTTTCGACCAGGCCGATGAAATTCTCGGGATCCAACTCAGCAACTTAGCCTGGGATGGCCCAGAAAACGACCTGAACGACACTGTCAACACCCAACCGGCTCTCTTCGTCCACTCCATCGCTGTTCTGCGGGTCTTACAGCAACTCTTTCCCGATCTTCAATTCGCATTTGTGGCTGGGCACTCCATGGGTGAACTCAGCGCCCTGGTCGCTGCGTCAGCCTTGGATTTCCAACACG
>Ga0154886_1151_pt7 | contig 36141 bp, 32 predicted proteins | sample Rifle2008BG19ft_FD_105858 | JGI IMG/M metagenome (GOLD analysis project Ga0154886, IMG submission 105858) | Chloroflexi bacterium RBG_19FT_COMBO_55_16
CTCACCCGCCACGACGCGCACCAGCTTTCCTTGCGGCTGGCGGATTTGGTAGTGCAGGCCGCGCAGGATGCCCTCTTCCGATCCGGAATGGTTATCCTGCACAAAACTCTCTGGAATACCAGCAGTGGCAAAGCGCTGGGCGTGATAAGTCTCTATAAAAAAGCCACGCTCATCGCCAAATACATCCGGCTCAATCAAAATTACATCACCGATAGCAGTCGGAGTAAATTTCATGGATCTCCAAGAAGAAAAATTAATGCCAATTGTAATTTATTTAGAGCAGTGATAAACGTTCAAGTCACGTCCATAACCATATTGGCTTCCTGGAAATTTCTTAACTTGGACGCAACTCTGCTTCAAATATCCTCCTTCGAGATCGGTGAAGAGCCCGTCGTGCAGAACGAGATAGTCAGGCCGGTAAGATTCAATCGCCCAAACAGCTGCGTCCTCGTAATCCGTCTCAGCGGTCATCCGTTGTGCAATCTGAGGTTGGAGCAGGCCAGCGAAGTCGACCATGGGTCTTTGAGCAAAATAACCGATGATTCCTACTTCCAGTGCCCCCACCTTTTCTTCAGGCAAAGTGTTGGCGTTCAGCCATTCACCGATCGCCCGATAGATAGCAAAGCGATTGTCCCTATCGAGCTTTGTAGTCACAACATCCCACCCCTGGGCAATCACGAGAAACCCAAATAGAACTACCCCAATCACAGAAGGCAGGTGGTTAACACCAAACCAATGGCCAAGGATCCTAGATTTTTTATTGCCGATCGCTGATGGCTGACGGCTGAGGGCTGACAACTGATCTCTACCCGCTGAGGTCTGTTTGCTTATATCTGATGGCAGACGGCTGAATTGTGATGGCAGATGGCGGACAGCTGCGATCCCCAACCCTATTGCAACCACAAAACCAGGCACGAGCGGTGTGTAATACCAAAAATAGCGACTTACCCCCAGGATCGAATAAGAAACAAAATACAGCACCGACCATAGCAAGAATATGATCCAGGTGCTTCCCTTCCAAAGAGCAAAAACAAGCCCTGCAACCGCAATAATAGATTCGAGCGTGTAAGGCCAGGAAGCATACCAGCCCAGGATGGTAAAAAATCCTGCAAAGAACTGCTGGCTGATAGCCATGGCACCCTGATGTTGCTTAGCAGCCAGGGTGACCGGCAAAGGCGAGCCAAAATAAGCCCAGGCGAAAATACCCCAACCCAACAGGATGGCCAGGAAAATCGCTGTCGCTTTCCATGGGATCGGCTTTCGCTGCCGGATTAAATAATCAAACCCCAACACCACTGCCACTAATGCCCCGTCTGGCCGAGCTAATGTGGCCAAACCTGCAGAAATCGCAGTCAAAGAATAGCGACCTCGAGCATAGAAGGCAAAAGTCGCCAGGCACAATGCCAAGTAAATTGGTGTTTCTGAGCCAACCGTGATCAGCAGGAGAGGAAAAGTTGGGTAAAGCATCAGCCCCGCCCATCCCACCATGGGCGATTTCCAGGTATGAGACAGCTCCCACAGGGATAAACCGCCCAGCGCCAGGCAAAAAGCGCCGAGCAGATTTGCATAAGCAGGAAGGTAAGCCCCCAGGAACGCTAAAGGGCTCAGCAGCAAAGTATACAGAGGCGTTGTCGTGCTTAAGATGCGTTCCCCCGGATTATAAACGAACCCCTCTCCGTTAGCTAGGTTCTCAGCATATCGGTAAGTGATGAATGGATCGTCATAAGCCCAGCCAGACAAGAAAATGAATAGGATAGTTGTCATCAGCAATGCATAGACAATCATGCCCACCACTTGCCACCTTGAGTATCTGGAATTGCGAATTGCTTCCATATATAACGGTTAAGCGAATCCTATTCCTGCAGGAGAACCATCGGGATTAAGAAATGATAAATTTCATCGCCGATGAAAGGACGCGCAGGCGAGAAGAAGCTGTCCCAGATCAAAGGTGAAATCGTTATCGCGTAATCGGTGAGGTAGGAGGTGTACCATTCACCCTCTGGGATTTGCCAAACCTCATGCGCCCAACCCAGACGAAACGGCTCAGGACTCTCCCATGGCCCAGACGGGCTTGCCCCAATCCGAAATATTTCTCCTTGGCTTGAATCATTATAGAAAAGGTAATAAACCCCATCGTAAATAGTTATCGTGGGACTCTCCGGAATCGCCTGGTCCGACAGAGGAAGGATGGTCCTACCCCAATCTTTCCATGGCCCATAGGGTGTTGTAGTGGATGTCGCTAACCCAACAATGCCACCATCAATATCCATACCCGTGTAATACAAGTAATAAGTCTCCTCTGCGACGAGAACAGTTGGATCCCGGCAATCAGCCCAACGCCCCTCCTCCCAGAGCATTCCCTTGTGATCGGGCTGAAAAATCATTCCGTGCGTTTCCCAGGATAAAGGGTCGGCCGGGTTGGTGGAAGTTGCCAGCATGATACTTTGGGTAAGTTTTCGCGTCACGCCGGTGTAAACCATGTAAAAAACACCCCCTTCCTCCCAGACATATGGCGCCCAAATCGCGACTTCATCCCAGCTGCCAGGAGAATGCTCGGTCAGAATTGGCGACATTTCCTCCCAAACACACATATCAACCGACCGCGCATAGGCAAATTGGGTCTGTCGCGAGACATAAATGGCGACCAGATAATAATACCCATCAAACCAAAACACACTGTGATCTTTCAAACCAAAATCTTCTGGAAACCAACCCAGGGGATCGCACTCAGCCATATCTGAATCTGGATGTGCTTGAGCTGGTACGAGCCTCAAGGCCGCCAGAGAAACGAATCCCAAAATCAGCGTAAGAATAATTGTTAAACGCACCAACGGCATGTTTTCAACTGGTTTGACTTCGCCGATAATCCTGGATCACTTCATTTGCATTACCAATCGCTTCCAGATAACCATGGTTGATCCAGGCCGCGCGGTGACACAAAGCCTCGATCATATCCATGCTATGCGAAACAAATAAGATTGTGGCACCTCGGTCGCGGAATTCCTGCATGCGCGCGAAGCTCTTGCGTTGAAAGGACTCATCGCCCACCGAAAGAACTTCATCAACCAGGAGGATATCCGGTTCCACATCCGTTGCAACTGCAAAGCCAAGGCGAGCCCACATCCCAGAGGAATAATTACGCATGGGGACGTCGATAAAATCCCAGAGTTCGGCAAAATCAACAATGTGGCTAAATTTTTCTTCCATGTCCTCACGAGTAAAACCGAGTAAGGCTCCGTTTAAGAAAACGTTCTCCCTACCTGTTAGATCGGGGTGGAAGCCAGCGCCGAACTCTAGCAGAGGAGCGACTTTGCCTCTGACCACAACTCGGCCTTCCGTGGGTCGTAACACGCGCGCCACTAACTTTAACATCGTACTTTTTCCAGCCCCATTCTGGCCGATGATCCCAATCATTTCTCCCGTGGAGATAGTCAGGTTTACGTTGCGCAGAGCCCAAAAATCGCGATGCATGATTTTCCCCTGTAACAGGCGGATCGCGTACTCCTTAAAGGTCGCTATCCTTTCTGATGCGACGCGATAACACACCCCCACCCCCTCCAGGTGGATGGCTTCCTGTTGGCGCTGAGGCTTAATTTCTTCTACGCTAACGCTAGACGCGGTATGCAAATTCATCTGCCTTTCCAGTGAACACCAACCACCCGACCAGGAGCGTAACAAAGGAGATTCCTCCTGCTACAAGCACTTCAGACCAATCTGGTACCTGACCACTGTATACAGGAGCACGGAACAAGGTGAGCAGATAATACATTGGATTGAGACGCATAATCCATGACCGGTACGGTTCTGGGAGGATTTCATAGGAATATATCACTGGACTAAGATACATCCAGGCGGTCAACACAATCTGGTACATCTCGGCAATATCAGCGAAATAGATTGCTATTGTCGATATCAACAACCCCAACCCCAATGCAAACATCGCTAGGAACAGCATTGGGACCGGTATTAAGAAAATCGTGGACTTGATCGGGACGCCTGTTACCAGCATAACAAGCAGTAGAGGTACCAGGGAAAGGACTAAATTCACCAATCCTGTCCCCGTCGCAGACACGGCAAAAGCCGTGCGCGGCATGTATATTCGCCTCAGCAGGCTGCCTCCCCAGACAAGATGGATAATTGCAGCGTTAGTTGTTTGAGCGAAAAAGTTCCAGGCCACCAACCCGCTCAACACATAAGCCGCGTATCCCTCCTTATTAGCCCCAAAAACGTGGGAAAAGACGATCGTCAGGATGATCATCGTCCCTAATGGATTTAACATCGTCCAAGCGACACCAAGGACAGACCGTTTGTAGCGCGTCAGGAGGTCTCGTCGAACAAACTGGACGACCAGGTAACGGTATTGGAATATGGCCCGAATCTCTTCCAGGGCCGTCGATCGCTGCTGGGCAGAATCATACACTGCGAACTGATCGGCTTTATTCATTCTTTATCTCCAACTTATCTGACGCGCTCGCAGATTTTATTTGGCATTCGAACAAATGCAGAATGAACCTGCGGGCAATGGTCAATTGAATACCTGTCTCAACCATACCTTCATCCGCAATGGCAGCCAACCAAAAATCAGCGGCCGGATGGTGGCCTTGAACCTCAACCAGGAAAGCCAGCTACCCCCTTGTCGGCGATGGACGAGCACCATCTCTGGCCAGCAGAGACTGCCCTTTGAGGCGGTTTTTGAGCTTCCATGCAATCTGAAATTTGCCCACAGGCGCGATGTATAGATGATCGGCGAGATACGGGATAACCGCACCCATAAGTCGTAGTCCATCGCATCATGAAATGCGGGATCTAATGGCCCAACCTGCTGCCAGAGGCGAGATCGAAAGAAGGCTGATTGCTGAGGTACATGGACATAACCCCGCATCAAACGACGATAATCCGTCTGCCGGGCCGGGAACTTCCCGATCACTTTTCCGGTTTCATCGATCAGGTTGGCATCCCCGTAGACCATCCCAACCTCTGGATGCGAGCCAAGAAATGCGACCGCCTCGGAAACCGCGCCGGGTAAATAAGTATCATCGGAATTCAGCCAGGCCAATATCTCTCCCTTCGCCCGGGCAAACCCCTTATTAATGGCATCGGTCTGCCCCTGGTCCGGCTCAGAAATCCACCCGGCTAACCGGTCTGAATAGCGCCGGATGATCTCTCTACTGCCATCCGATGAACCGCCATCTACAATGATATATTCCAGGTGCGGGTAATCTTGTTCCAGCACCGAGCGGATGGTTTCTTCCAAGAAATGCCCCTGGTTATAGGAAGGGGTGACAATTGAAACCAGAGGTTTATCGATTACTGAATCCATAACTTAAAGGATCATTCCCAATCTTGGTCCGTGTAATAATGCGCTGACACATCCGTGGTCAAAGAGCGGATGCGATCGATCTCCTCTACGGTCAGGCGACGTTTCCAGTTCGCCAAGTTAGCGCGGCTGTCCAGGCGAACCGAATGGACGGCACGGCGCGAGACTTCTCCAGGATTCTCAGGATTACTGGAATTCAAGATCGCTTGTTGCACTTGGGGAGAATAATCCAACCCCAGGTTGTTATACAATTCTCGATACCTTGCGAGGGGGTCAATCGACAAATCCTCATGGCGCATGACAATGAATTGTGGATAACGCTCTTTAAGACAGCCAACTACCTGGTAAATTATCCGCCAAAGTAAACTACCTTGCATGACTATATCATCTGGAAATCTATGCGCTGTTTCCATCTCTGCCCGATAAGGTTCCAACCAATTGCGCATTAACAGTGGCTGCGTAAGCAGGTGACCAAAGTCGAAGTCCCAACCCAGACGGATTAAACTGCTGGTAAAGGCGGCTGGGTGGCGCACGACAATTACCACCGCGCATCCGAGCTTCTCAACAAACCAGCTGGCAGAGAAGATCGCAAATGGGTCTTTGAGCACCGGGCGCTGGTGAAGAACCTTACCTTTCAGGAATATGTTCCAGTCGCGCCACATCCTTAATCCATCTTTGACAGAACGCAGTGATTTGATTTCAGCCCAGGTATGATAACGATAATCAAGCGTTTCCTGTAAAGCAGGCAAGAACTCCGCTTCGTTATCTTCACAGATGTAAGTGTACCAGTGACCCACTGGAACGCGCATCACGCCCGGGCGATGCCAGAGGTTGAGCGGTTCGCTGATAAAAGCCGTATGGCGGTTTGCAGTGAGCATCTTCCCCACCCAGGTTGTCCCAGAACGGTGTACGCCGGTCACGAGGATAGCTTGCCTGTGATGATAAATTTGATTCACGCCTTTAACCGTTTTCCTCCAGGCATAATCCAGGCCAGTTCTTTAAGCCTTTTTCTCCAGATAATACCGGGCGGCGTTTCTTTTGCGCCCGGAAAAACCAGCGCTCCAGACCTTTGATCCCCATCAGGCTGAGAAGAGCATAAACCATACGGTGCCAATGATGCAAAGTGTATCCCGGATCCAATTTCAAAGCATGTCCATAGGCTTTAAGCGCCGGACCAGGCTGGCTTCCATCTAGCAGGTAGCGCGCGTTCAACCGATGCGCGCCCGCAAACACCTGGCGTCTATTTTGCTCAATCATAGGAACGAGCTCTACTTGGGTTTGCATCCATGCCAGTAAGCGCATCGTTTCGCGTCCAAACCCCTCCGCCTGGGCTACGTTTTTCGCCCCTGCATGGTGTCGTGCTGCAGCCCAGATCGCTGGAATGTGTTTCACGGGCGCCAGACTTGCAAGGCGGATCCACAGGTGGTGATCTAGCATGTAATGGTAATTGAGATCAAGCCCTCTCACCTGCTCGTAAAGTGTCCGGCGCATAAACACCGCTGGCTGGCAGATGATGCGAAATCCGAGAAAGTCCTTTAATCCCCAGTCCGGAAAAGTGAGAAGATTTAGCAGCCTCCCTTCAATATTGATCGTGATTGCGTTTCCAAAAACCATACCGGCTTGCGGATTCTCCTCCAAGGCGATCACGGCCTCATTGACGGCTCCTGGAAGGTAAAGATCGTCCGAATTGAGCCAGGCGACGATTTCCCCATTTGCCCGCGCCATTCCCTTGTTGATCGCCTCTGCCTGCCCTTTATCCTTCTCCGAGACCCACCACGCTACCCTGCCAGCGTATTCCTGGATGATCTCGACACTGCCATCTTTAGAGCCTCCATCCACTATTAAATACTCGATATTTGGATAATCTTGCTGAATAACCGAACGAATCGTGTCCCTCAAGAACCAGGCTTGATTGAAAGAAGGGGTCACAATCGAAACCAGAGGAGGCTGTTTTTGAATTGTCATTTCAATTGACGCAAGTCAAAAATGATGTACCCATCACCTTCGGAAAAGACGGCATAGTTATCGTATAGCAAATCTTTCAATTCTGGTTGTCGATCGAGTTGGTCAAGCATCGTCACCAGGAAAAAGTCTTTATTGCCAGTCTTCTCGGCAAACCATTGCTGAACTTCAAGCGGAGGTTTACCCTGTAATTTCCGGTAGTTAAGGTGACCTAAAGGCAACCATACTTTAGGAGTGATCCAGCCATAATATGCCAGGCGATTTCCATAATCTTGAGTCAGCGCGATCACCGAAGCATCGCGCCCCAGGACTTCACCGATCTGCCGCCAATAGGCGGGCTCATCGCGGAAATTATCCTCCGCCAGGTCTACCCTCACATTCCAAACCTGGATCAAAATGGCAAATAGTAATACACCACTGACGAAAACCCTGGTGAGTAATACTGGTTTTAACAAAGTGAGCGGTCTGAAAAGCACAGCGCCAAGCGGGGCTAGTGTGATCGCTATGATCGGTATCAAAGGTAAATGGTAATAAGAATGGGTCGTGATATGGTAAGCAAAGGTCATACCATATACCCAATAACCTACCCACAAACCGATCCCAAAAGCTCGCAATGGCGGCGTAGGAAATAAGAACACGCCCAATACCGCCGCCATGATAGCGCCGTATCCTACCAGGCCGGTGACCCAATCCTCCCATCGGAGATAGAAACCCAGGTCGCGCCACATTTCCGGGAAGAACCTGCCCGCAAATTGGCTTTCCAGAGAACCCAAAACATATACGCCGTAGATGTGATAGGCAAGCACCGGCAAGGCAGCCAGCAAGGCGATGACCCAGATTTGGGGATCTCGGATGGCCTTGCGTAAGCCCCTGGCGACCAGGATAAACGCGGCCAATGCGAACAACACCGGGAAGAGAGCTACCGCTTTAACAAACAGGGCTATCCCGGCCAAGACACCAGCCAGGATGGCAGACTTCCAGGACTGTTGCCGGTACCACCGATAAAACGCCCATAAAGCCAGCAGGATGAACATCACCATCAGCGGGTCAGGCTGGAAACTTCGGCTGGCTATCACCCCAAATGGCACGAATAAATAGTACGCCGTCGCCAATACCCCTCCATCAGGAGATGTCATCGCGCTCGCCAGGAAGAAGAGTGCCACGCCACCGATAATCCAGAACAAGGAGGCATATAACCGCGCCACCCACACCGCATCCGAGCCGATCAGGCGGTAGGTTAGCGCAACCACCGATTCAAATATCGGCGGTTCTATCAGGCTTTCTCCGGCTAATTGCTCGATCGCCCGTTGTCGCTCCCATTCCGGCGCGGATGGGGAAAGGTAATAATACATGCCTCGCGCCATAATAGCTGAACGCAGTTGACGCGTGGGATGGAAATCAAGCGGTTCGTCCGTTAAATCATACAGGCGGATCCCAAGCCCCAAGGAAAACATCACGAACATGACCAGTCCAAGCAAAAGCCGGGACTGACCGAAAAAAGACCCATTATATTTATCGGAATAATGATCCATACTCCACCTTGGGAAACACGGTCAGTTTCCCGCCCACCGTTGCATCGACTACCTCCCGGCCAGCGTCAGCATAAGCCAACCGGGCCATGCGGTAAGACCGTTCCGAGGTCTCTAAATCGGGCAGCTGCCACCGGAAACCTTTGCCAAAATAGTTTCTATCGAAATGATCAGGATCATCACCTTGCGAGACAACAGTCGTATTAGGCTTGCCGCTCGTCTTGAAGTCATGATCCACCCCGATTAAGATGACCTGCTTAAAACCCATATGAAAAGCTAGCTGCAGTGCGATGTAGGTCACCGTTGCACCTTCCCACATCCGCTGCCGGGCATCAAGGGTAAATCTTGGCCCGGTGTAGGTGGTATGTAAGAAAATTAATCGGCGATCGGCAGAAAAACCGCCACTAGTCATAAGCGCAGGTTGGATCAAGTCTCGCGCGCGCCAGGAAAGGAACTTTGGAACCGGAAGCGCAAGGATATCTGCTGCACATTGCTCGATCACCAAATCATTTACTGATAGATAATAAGTGGTAGTAAAGCCTAGTTGGGGGAAGAGTAAATAAATCCGATTCATCCCAAAGGTATATTCGTACCGCAAGCGAGATAGGTCGGTGTGCTTCAAGCTCGGCCCGTTGCCAACGATGAAGCAACGCTCCCCGTGATGAGCATCTTTAAGAGCAGCTAGTTGGCTCAAACTGGCTCGCCGCCAGGGGTGAAACGTAGCAGCTGGCCACTGACCAGCCCGATACAGCGCATACCAGGCTACCCTGGTAACATCCCGGACGGGTGTTGGTAAGAAGCGTTTCAAGCTTTGCTGGATCTGGCTCATTCGGTGCTTAACCTGGCTGTCGCGCCGCCATCGACGATCAGCGCCTGGCCGGTCATAAAGGACGACTGCACCTCGTCCGCCAGGAAGTAGATAGCGTGTGCGATCTCTTCAGGCGTACCGACCCTGCCAATTACTGTCTTGTTGGCCAGGTTTTCCAGGCGTTCAGGGAGCGAACCGCGCCCCACGTGTCCCCGACTCAAACCGGCGCGCAGCATCGGTGTGTCGACCGCGCCCGGCAAAATAGCATTCACCCGTACGTGGTCTGGTGCAAATTCAATCGCAATCGCCCGCGTCAAAGCCAACAATCCACCTTTGCTGGCTGCATAACAGGCGATATTAGCCGAGGTTGCCACAGCATGCACTGATGAAACATTGACAATCGCCCCACCCCCTGCTGCGACTAAAAGAGGGTGAGCCAGCTTCACCGCCAGGAACACCGCCCGCAGGTTAGACACCATCACCGCGTCCCATTCTTCCACGCTGGTTTCCAATAAGGGCTTGGCGATTTGAACAGCTGCATTATTGACCAAAGCACTTAGAGATTGAGTGTATGACCGTGCCTGGCTGAAGATTCCTTCCAGCTCTAGTGGGTTTGAGATATCAGCCTGAATGAATAATCCATCTTTCGGGAATTCTTCTCCGTAAGTTGCGCGGTCGACGCCGACCACTCGCCAGCCATAATCTGCGAAAAGGCGTACCGTTGCTCTACCAATGCCACCCGCCGCGCCAGTGATCAAGACAGCCTTAGAATTGATCGATTTCATAAGGTATTCCTAATCCTCTTAGCAAGTTATGGATCGTGTTCCTGTGGACGCGCTCCCAGGCAGCCGGGCTAGAATTGGCATTATGCGGAGCTAACATCACGTTATCCATGCGCAACAGAGAGCTATCAGCAGGTAAGGGTTCATCCTCAAAAACATCCAAGGCTGCACCGCCGATCTGACCTGCCTGAAGGGCCTGCACCAATGAAGGTTCATCTATGACCAGCCCGCGGGCTGTGTTGATCAAGATCGCTAGGGATTTCATCTTCGCCAGCGTTTCCCGGTTGATCAGGTGATAGCTGGTTGGGTTGAGGTCACAATTCAGACTGATGAAATCCGCCTGGGCGAGCAGATCATCCAGAGGCGTCATTTCAACACCGTTTTCCAACACGAATTCAGGCGCGATCTCCACGATATCAGTGCCCAATAAACGCATGCCAAACGCCCGTGCTCGCCGCAAGACAGCTTTGCCAATATTGCCCACGCCGATCACACCCAGGGTGCATTCGCTTAAAGATCTTCCGGGGAGCTTTGTCCACTGGCCACTTTTGACAACCCGATCCATCCAAGGCTGTCGGCGGGCAAAAGCCAGGATATAACCCATTACCGTATCCGCGACAGGCAAGGTAAATGCGTTCGGAGTGCGAAACACCTTGATCCCCAGGCTCTCAGCCGTCTCTCGGTCTATGGAGTCGATGCCTGTCCCCCATTTTGAGATCGCCTTCAATCGGGGAGCGCAAGCTCTTAAGGCGCGCGGCGTGTACTTATCATCCCCACAGATGGTGCCATCGAATTGACCGGCGTAAGACAATATCTCAGCTTCATCGAGGCGTTCCTGCACCTGAGGGACGATTAATCCCAATCCATAGGCCTCCAGGATCGGAGAGAACCGATCGAGGTAGGGGATCATATAAGGCGCAGTAAAAAGAACGGTCGGCATAAAACGATCCGAAACTGGAGCGATCTCGAGGCCAGGAGAGAAGGGACAGGGGGATCTCCCTATCCCATCTCCCGTATCTCCTTATTTATTATATAATCTACAATCTGGAAATCCAGCTCTTCATCGATATCCCACGCCTCCGATACTTCCATCTCAAACATTAAAGGCCGCTCTCCCAAACGGTTGTGGCGGCTCATTAAGGTCCGGCGGGTGAAGATATATATGCAAGAGTTTTCCTCAAAAACGGGGGGCAAGTCCTGTGTCCGCAACAGGATTGCTGGGTTGTGATTGATAGCACGGCCAAGGGCATCCCACAAGCGCGTTTGCAAACGAGTCACCGAAAACAGCGAATCGTAGCTCGAAATGTTCGCCTGCAGCGTTTGAATCGCCCGTGAGATGGTCTGCGATCGCAATAAAGGATTGGTGCTGTGTGTTTGCAGGTAGAATTCAGCCTCCACCTGGGATGTATCGTAAAGTAAAACCTCATTCATCGGTACATCGCCGGCACGCAAGAAATCTGGCCGTTCCAGAATGCACACTTGGGGGAAATGTTCTCTCAGCCCAGCCATGATCGTTGGGCTGTCGGTATCCACCACGACTTCGGAGACCTCCGGGCAGGCCAATAAGGTGCTGATGATGTGGTGAAACAGTGGTTTCCCAGCCAGGGATCGATAATTTTTCCCAGGCACACGTTGTGAGTCATGCCGCATTGGTACTAAGGCTACAATATTTTTCATACCTCATCATTATATGCTAGGATCACGACCAAACACGGAACTCGAGGCTGGTTTGGATTTAATTGCGAGCCAATACCCTTACCATCCATAATCCTTCTCATAACCCAGCTGGATCAGCAAGTTTCCTGCCATTTCCTTGAACAACCTCTTATTGGCCGGCGTGAAATACTCTTGCCAGTTGCCAGGCTTTCCCTTGCGGAACGTTCCGGAGCGAGAAGGGGCAATCGCTTCTTTCAAAGTCGAAACCGATTGTTCTTGCGTCATTCTGGGGGAAAAGCCTCTTTGTTCCAGATATTTCAACAAGCACACCAGGGCATTATCCCGATCCAGGATCAAGTCTTCGAAGCGCAGAGCGAGGACTTCAGGGATTTGCAGCCAGTCCAGGTAGCGCTCATATTTCACATTGATATTGCTTAATTCAAACCCATCCTCGTCTACACCTCCGATCGCAGCGTTGATCCGCTCTTCCATAGTCCGCAGGACTTCTGTGTAATAACGGTGCATTCCGTGCCCGCGATGCATCTCCGTGGCATAAAAGACATGCGATACGATCATATCGCGGGGATCACGATATACAAAAACCATCGCCCTTCCTTGTCTGGTCATCGCCTCGATGAAAGGCTGGCGGGCATGCAAATAACCATACCCGATATCGCCCGGACGCATGGCATGAATGTTAGCCAGTACGGTTTCGACTGGCAGGTTCCGATTATCCTCTGTTCGATTGACCGGCGGAAATCCCGGGTTTACGAATGGCCCCAGGTGTGTCAATCCCTGTAACACCTGGATGATCAGGTGAGACCCGGATTTCGGCATGGCATTTCCAAGCACAGCCGGAGACTTGGCCAGTTCCTCTATTCCCCAGCGCAGTGCCGTGACTGACCGGCGCATCCGCCAGCGACCGAGTTTAAGCCAATGTTTGAACACTGGCCAGGAGACCGACTTCTCACGCATGTCGCTTTATCGTACAGACGCCCACTGGTTGGTATTGGGGATCCCAAATGCCCCAAGGCATACCATTGTCGCCGGATCGAAAGTAGAACCTTGCCAGGTTATCGCGCAGCTCATCACAATTGCGCAATTGCTCGAAGAGTTCGTCGAATTGCCCGTAATTCGTTGGCACTTCTTGAGGGAAGCCAAAGGCGCGACGCAGTGAACCCTCGCTGTAGCACCAACCCTGTGATGGCTCGTGAAACCAATCCTGTTCCTTTGCCGCGCCTAAAGTCGCCAGGAGCAAGCCCCCTGGTTTGAGAACCCGCATTAGTTCAGCGACTACTTTCGACAGATCGTTGGGAGCGTTGTGCTCCAGAGCTGAGACCGCCACCACTGCATCGAGCGTATCATCCTGAATGTCGACCAGTTCTTTAAGATCCTGGTTATAAATCGTAACCCAGCCCTGTTTGTCATCAGCCGGCTTGGGAAATCCCCTAGCAACTATGTCCATACCTATATCGACAAAACTGAGAGCTTTTTTCTTGAACGACTTCGTTGTCCGCGCAGTAAGAGGTGCTTGCCCCTGATCAACGGGTAACAAATCCTCAGACCGTAAACCCTTAACCTGATAACGTCGCCGAAAGCGATCTGACAGATGCGCCCGGCTTTCTCGATCTACACTTAACACCTCCGCCCCTTGCTGCGCCAGATACCACTGCATGACCCCTACGCCCGCCCCAGCATCCATAATCCGCTTTCCACGGATCTCCTCCAGCTGGCTCAGAATCCAGGTCAGGTCGAGCAAATAATGCCAGCCAAACTCGAGCTTCAACGATCTCGCCAAGTGTTTCAAGTCAGCGACATGTTGCCTCTCCTGCTCAAGCAGCGCTACAGATAAGATTTCAATAATTTCTGCCAAGATGGCTATGCCTCATCTAATAAGAAGGGTTCGCCTCTCACAATCCCGTTAAAGAGTGTTCGCATGGTCGGTGATTTTTCCGGGGTCAGCCGTTGCCAGGAAAAGCGCCGCAGTTGAACGAATCCAGGAAGAGAATGCTGCTCCAGAAATTCATCAAAAGGTAGTGAAGCTCGAAAATTTTGGTAATACATGAATCGCCGGGCATTGCGGATAAATTCTGCCTGAACTTCTATTGGGTGAGGGGATCCTAGGAATTCCTCCGCCGTCTGGTGATAGGCTTCAGGAGTCTGGGGAAAGAATACAGTAGGATAAGCGGTATAGCGTGCCTTACCACCACATAACACCGCTTTCCCCAGCAGAGCCGCTTCCAGGCCGATCGAGGAGTTATACACCATGGAGAACTTGGAGCGGTGGATTAATTCATAAGAACTGAGATACTCGTTTGAGTCGACGAAGATTGCATTCGGCAAAACATCGACATGGTTGTCCCTGATCCAGGATGGCACACTCTCGCGGCTTTCCTTGCCGGGACGCATTTCATCCGGGTGAGCGCGTATGACAAACAGGGTTTCCGGGTGAGCACGGATGATCCCCAGTACAAGCTCCAGCCAAGTGAACATCTGCGGGAAGACCGTATTTGCATGCACCTGGCTGGTATCGTAAACCACATTAGTGAAGACCGTGACGATTTGCTTGAATTGTCCCGCGCGTTGGTTAAACTCCTTGTCCAAGCCATGCATCTCCGGCCAAAAGCGTATGCCCGCCATGCTGAAATCGCCCTGGAAACGTTGCGCCAGGTAAGCGTCCAGTCGAGCGTTCTGCTCGGGGGATAACTCAAAATCTTGCGGAATATGGAGGGGATAGGCCGTAGCCTGTCCATCGGTGAAAAAACCAGAGAAAGGCCTGAACCCGACTTCGTGGGTTACCACACGCAAACCACGTTGCTGAGCCACCCAACGCGCAGTAGCCTCAGGGTATAAAATCCCATTGAAAACCACAACCGTGGAAGGTTCAAGGCGCGCCAAAAAATCGGCAAACTCGATCGCCACCCGCCAAGCCGAAAGGATGTATTGGCGCAATAGAAAACGGGTTGGCTCATCGTCCTTCACTTGATGCCGGCGTAGCGCCCAGCGAAGGGAGGGCAAAGTTAATTCTCCCAAAGGGATAGCGGAGCTGATACCGAAGGATGTCGGGAGCCTGTGTGCAAAAGCGCTTAACTGTTCTACACTCAGATCTCGCAAGGCTTTTTCCAGGGCTTTGTCCAGCCTAAAATTGAACCACACTGTTGGCGCATGCGCAAACAGGCGCCGAGATTGGGCGGTACATCCGGCGCAAGGGGGAGGTTTGGTTGGGTCTTCCCGGTTTGTCCCCAGGACGCAGCGACTCATTCCAGCCTGGCAGGCAAAATATACCACCGGGACGCCAGCCAGCTGCAACCCACAAGCGGTCAAGAAGGCAAAGGCTGAATTCAAACTCAAGCCGCTCAAACGGGTGGAGGCGACAAAGAATGCCACTGGAGGTTGTCCCGGTCTTGGACGCGCCTTACTCACCACCTGTCGTGTCACCTGGAACAAGCGCCAACGTCCCTGCATTTCCCTCACCCCCCTTTTCACTCGTGAATACCTACCCAATCCATTCATCTTCTCACGCTTCACGAATCACATTTCGCGTTTTGCGTTCCACGCCTCACCTCCCCCGTATTCCTTTTACCTCAATCGCATCACTCTCCTGCGCCTTAAAATACGCTTCCGACAGACGTTGGATAGCGATCAAGAATCCCTCACTCCCGCGTTGGTGACCTCGCCAGATCTCCGGGATCATAGTGCCCTGGTAGCCATCTGGTCTACCTGCACCAATTAATTTAAAGAAATGCACCCAATCGATTGTCCCCTCACCGATTTGGAGACCTTCACCATCCAATCCAGCCCCATCCGCCAGGTGCAGGTGGTGGGTGTAGGGTAACAGCACTCTCACCTGGTCGTAAAAGTCCATATGCGCCCAGTTACAATACAGCTTGGAATGCGATGTGTCGAAACAGATGTTCAAACCCAAAGGTTGAATGAAATCGCGGATTTCGTAGGCATCCATGAATGCGTTAGTCAACCACTGCCCGCCAAAATACCAGGGGTGGGGAGGTAAATTTTCCAGGAGAAATTCTATGTCTGCCGTGTCGAGCTGATCAACAGATCTGCGCAGGTTAGTATAGAGCGCTTGGCGATCTTCGATCGGATGATCCAGGCTCATCCCACCCGTATGCACGACGACCTTCGGGATTCCAACAAAGTGCGGCGCCATTTCCCGCGTTAAGCGGATAGTTTTTTGGATCAAAGCCACCGATTGGCTCCGATGGTGCTCATCTAAAGCACACAGGTCAACCAGGGTGCGCTCAAAGAACTCAGGCGCGTGAACGACCAGCTTCAGCTCGTGATCCCCACCCGGATAATGTTCATCCAGGTCCTGATCGGTGAAGTGGAACTCCAACATACGCGGCTGAAGGACCAACGATTCTTCGAAATCGCGGAAGCGTACTGTGAAACCCCAATCCATATGTAAAGTATGATCCACATCCAAGACGATTTCAACGCCAAGATCCCGATCCAGGAAGGGTTCGTCTTCTTCGATCAGCCGAACAGCGATCCGGCCCATCAATTCCGGATATTTCTGCGGCGAGATTCCGAGGGCCGGACCTTTGACAGTCACCAGATCGGGAGTGATCATCTCGCCAGGTTGGATTGTGCGGGCTGCCACCAGGCTTTTGCCCAGCACCTCGCGGTTAAGGATCTCACCACGTGATATAAACTTCTCCTCGCCGGTGCCCAGCGCCAAGCTAATCTGGCGGATATCGCGCACCATTTTTCTAAAGCCATGCGGCTCCAGGCTGGCAGCGTGGTCGGGGCCATCCATCGTTCGGTCGAGCGTGATGTGACGTTCGATGATGCTGGCTCCCAAAGCTGCAGCGACCGTTGACACTGCAATCCCACGTTCGTGGCCAGAATAACCGACCGGCACCCCAAATTGCCGCAATTGATCCATAAAACGCAAGTTGATGTCTTCAAAGGCCGCGGGATACGTACTGTTGCAATGCAACAAGGCAAACTCCACCTCGCGCTCTTTGAGGAAATTTACACTGACTTCAACTTCCTCCATGCGAGACATCCCAGTCGAGACGATCAATGGCTTTCCTTTTTCCACCAGGTGGTCCAACAACGGTAGGTTCGTCAGGTCTGCCGAGGCGACCTTGAAAGCAGGAACGCTCAGGTGATCCAAAAAATCAGCGCTTTCCGGATCAAAAGCAGAGCATAAGAAAGTGATGTGCTTCTTCTTGCAATAATCCACGATTTGGTGAAAGTCGTCATCCGTCAGCTCGACACGCTGCAGGATGGGTAGCAGGTAACGCAGGGTTTTTTCTCCCGAATTAGCGTTATCTAAGTACTTTTTGGCATAGAGTTTATCCAGGTTGCGCTTCTGGAACTTGACCGCATCCGCCCCCGCGCCGACCGCCGCATCGATCAGCTCCAGCGCCAAGGGGAGAATGCCGTTATGGTTGACGCCGATCTCAGCGATAATATAAGTAGGCTGACCGTCGCCGACAAGGCGATCGCCAATCTTTATTACTGGCATGCAAGCCTCCAATTTCTGTTTTTCAGCGGGAATAATTCTGATTGAAAGGTGAAGCGTGATTTGTAAACTTGCGTTTCAGTTTTCACGCTTCACGTTTCACAACCTCGAAGCCTAGATCCCCCATTGTTATCTCACCATTTTCCAACAACCGTTCTGCCCGCCGCCAATCGTCCGGCGAATCGATGTCGATCCATTCCTCAGCCCCGATAATCAGCGGTAGGATATATTCGCCCGTCATTGAATTCTTGACCAGGATCGTATCCGCCCAGGCTGCGTCGACATAACCAGTCTGCCAATAAACCTCCGGGAGGCTCTGGCGTGGTTGGTTATACGGTTCGGGAATCCCATTCTCGAGCAGGGGGTGTATGTAACCGTCTACACCTATCCGCCACATCTTGAATGGATTCTGAAAAGGGATACAGACGGTCCGAACCGAGTCGGCCTCCGGGTGTTCCAAGAGGCGCAGGACGGCGTGGTCGATGTGGACAGTCTTACGGAATGGAGAAGTTGGGCGCAATTGCACCACGATTTCCGGTCTGTAACCCTCTTTCTCAGTTAACCAGGTAAGAGCATGTTGAAAAACTGGTATGTCTGGCGTATTGTCTTGGGAGAGCTCATCCGGGCGTAGGAAGGGAGTCTCTGCTCCATACATCCGGGCAATCGCCGCAATCTCGACGTCATCGGTTGAGACGATCACGCGCGTGATCGTCTCTGCTGAAAGTCCTGCGGCGATGCTGTACGCTATTAGAGGGTGCCCGGCAAACAGGCGGATGTTCTTGCGTGGGATGCTCTTGGAACCCCCTCTTGCCGGGACAATCGCCAGGACTTCGGTGTCCATTACCAGGCCGTCCAGCCCCCATCGATAACCAAATTCGCCCCGGTCATATAACTTGACGCATCGGAGGCGAGAAACAGGATTGCCCCATTCATTTCATCTTTTTCTGCCATCCGCCCTAAGACGCTACGCGCCGAATACGCCTGGACAAAGGTTTCATCGTGTCCGTTATATACTCCACCGGGGGTGAGGGCATTCACCCGGATATTCTTTCCGGCGTAATACGTCGCCAGGTAACGCGTCATTCCTAGCACGCCGGCCTTGCTGACCGAGTAATAAACGGGCTTGTATTGAGGGGATTGGTTTTGTCTTTGGTAGATGCGTTGATCTGGGCCGACCAGCCCGTACATCGAGCAGACATTAACTATAACGCCTTTCCCCTGAGCCAGCATAGGAATCACCGCCGCCTGACAGCACAGGAACATGCCAGTCAGATTGACATCCAGGGCCTGTTGCCAGGCTTCGAGAGGATAATCCTCAAAAGCTGAAGTCCCTTGCCGAAAGTCGCTGTGCTGGGGATCAAACTTGGGGTCAAGTGCCGCGCTATTGACGAGTATATCCAGGCGACCGAAGCGATCCAGGGTTACCTCGACCATCTGCCGTACTGATGTCTTCGAAGTTACGTCGGTTTTCACTCCTAAGGCGCGCTGTCCTTGAACAGTATTGCTGTTTTTTTCGACCGGCCAGCGACGGATGAGAGAGGCGGCCAATTCTTGAGCCGCCTCCTCGTTTAATTCTGCAATCACGACCTGCGCGCCAGCCTGGGCTAATGTATGACAAAACTGTTCCCCCAGCAGGCCAGCCCCACCAGTTATAACTGCCACCCGCCCCGTCAAATCGAATAGCTCGGGCAGTTCAGCCATATTACCAATTATCTCTTAAACTTCATTGGCTTCTACAACCACAGCCTCTTCCTGGTGGCCATTGTTGCGGCCGTTCCAGCCGTCCGGGAGCAAGAATCCCCGCTCATCCAGGAGGGCGATGATCTTGCGGGCATTCTCCTCTGGGGAAACATCCACAGTGAACAGGGTGATCTCAGGATTAACCGGAGTCTCGTAGGGATCGTCTACGCCAGTGAAGCCAGTGATCTGTCCCCGCCGCGCCCGGGCATACAGCCCTTTGACATCGCGCTGCTCGCAGACCTCGATCGGGGTGTCCACAAAAATCTCGACAAAGCGCTCCTCGCCAACCATTTTGCGGACTTCGTTACGTGTGGCGCGATACGGGCTGATAGCAGCTGTAATTACCATCCCGCCATGTCGAGCAATTTCGCCAGCCACAAAACCGATGCGCAGAATGTTGGTATCACGGTCTTCGCGGCTGAAACCGAGACCCTTTGAGAGGTGCGTACGCACCACGTCGCCGTCCAATAACGTGACTTGCCGGCCGCGCTCCAGCAACAAGGAAGTGACGATTTCCGCGGTAGTGGATTTCCCAGAGCCGCTTAGACCAGTGAACCACAAGCATACGCCTTGCTTATGGCGCGGTGGATACATTTCCTGCAATATCTCTGCGGTCTCTTGCCGTGTAAACCATTCCGGAAGTAGTTTTCCTTTTGCCAGGTAAGTTTCACGAACCTGAGTGCCGGAGATAGAGAAGATACGCGTCCCATCAGGGACCTTGTTCTGCTCTTCGTATCGTTCTTCATCGGCCAGGTATACCAGCTCTTTGAACTCGATCGGCTGGACGCCAATTTCGTCAGCATATTGGGTTAACATCAACTGTGCTTCATATGGACCGTAGAACGGATTTCCGCTGCTGTCCTGGCCTGGACCGGCGTGGTCACGACCAATAATGAAGTGGGTTGCCCCATGGTTTCGCCGGATAATGGCATGCCAGATCGCCTCGCGCGGCCCAGCCATGCGCATGGCTAGTGGTAATAAGCTCAGAATGGTACGATCCGGTTCGTAATAATTCTCGACCAGCGTCCGATAGACTCGTACGCGGGTATAGTGATCCACATCCCCTGGCTTTGTCAACCCAACTACCGGATGAATCAATAAACTCCCACCCACCTCCTCGGCAGCCCGCTTGGTCAGTTCTTCGTGGATGCGGTGCATGGGATTGCGGGTTTGGAATGCGACGACCTTGTCGTAACCCATTTTCTCCAGCCGGGCGCGCACCCGAGTGGGGGTGAGGCGTAGATCGATAAAATCGTAGTATTTTGGCAAATCGATCATCTTTAACGCGCCAGAGACATAAACCTTCCCCCACTGGCTCATTTCTGAAACTAAGGGATGACGAGGATCGGTAGTGCCTAACACCAGCCGCGCTTCGCGCTGGGCATCCCAATGATAGACCTCTTCGATTTGCATGACGGCAATTGTATTATTGCTGGCATCACTGAGTGTGATCTGCTCTCCCCAGCTAGGCAAAGCATTTTCGTCGACAGCGAGGGTGATTGGGATAGGAAACAGAATCCCATTCGTCAGACGCATTTCGGTGAGCACACGCTCGTAGTTAGCTTTGCCCATGAAACGATCCAAAGGAGAGAATCCTCCGGTCGCCAGCAGTTCCAGATCGCACAGGGAGCGCGAGGAAATTTGGAGGGAAGGTAGGCGGCTGGAACGGGCAAGCAATTCCTCCCGCTCCTCCCCTTCAACTAACAGATTGACAAGTTTACCCCCATAGGGTGTAATTAATTTTCCAGCCTTGCGATTTTGAGCCATACAAGCTTTCTCCTAATGAATATAAAATTTTAGACAAGGGGATCTCCAAAGAGTGAATCCCGCCCCAAAGCGACGATTATAGCACTGTTTAAAGGTTTCTTCCGGTGTTAATTAACGTAATTTGGATAGTTAAGTTTCAATTTTGGTCAAAATTACTTTTGATATAATCTCATCTGCCACATAGATACGATATACCCAATGAAATGCTGCCCAGGAATTTCACCTTGACTTCTTCAAATAAAGGCCATCTTCTTTTCTATTTGATCCTGGTGGGATATGCCTTTTATGCCGCTGCGTATATTTACCAAACCAGTTTTGTTGTCTCCGGGGAAAGGTACTTTGTTCTATTTGACGATGCGATGATCTCGATGCGCTATGCCAGGAATCTGGCGAACGGGCATGGGTTAGTCTGGAACCCGGGTGGGGTTCGCGTAGAAGGTTATACCAACCCCCTCTGGGTGATCTTTATGGCGATTTTTCATCTCTTCCCCCTGCCGCCTTCTAAAATGAGTTTGGTGATTCAAATCAGCGGCGCTATCTTCTTGATTGCCAACCTTTCCTTCGTTAATAAAATCGCCAGGATGCTTACGGGGAGCTGGCTTGTCGCACTCCTCTCTGTCATCTTAACCGCTTTCTATGCCCCGCTCAACAACTGGGGGTTGCAGGGAATGGAAGTCAGCGTTTTGACGTTGATCGTCAGCGCCTCATTGTGGATCGCTTTAGAAAGTACGCATTCCAATCGATTCTCACGGTGGCTTTACCCGCTGTTAGGTATGGGCACATTGGTGCGGATCGATATGGCAGTGGTATATCTCGTCGTCTTGGTTTTTTTGGTCGTCGCAGACAGACCACACCGCCGCCAGAATTTGGTTTGGGGGATCGGCTTATTCGTTCTATTCATTTTGAGCCAGACCTTATTCCGGTGGATCTACTATGGTGATATCTTGCCCAATACGTACTACCTGAAGATGCAAGGCTACCCTGTATTCCTGCGTTTGGTCCATGGCGCCTATGTTCTATTCCGTTTCATTTGGAGCTTTAACTGGCTTCTCTTTCTCCTCCCATTCACCGTGCTCGCCTTTCGTCGAGAGCGGGCTATCCTCTTAGCAATCCTGGTGATCCTCGCCCAGCTCGCATACAGTGTCTACGTCGGCGGGGACGCCTGGGAACATCGCGGTGGTAGCAATCGCTACATTTCCATCGTTATGCCAATATTTTTTATATTTTTTACCTATGCATCCGATCTGATTCGCCAAGCGATCCTGATCAAGATTCAACCGCGATTAAAAGCATCCATTTTGGTTTCAAACGTTCTGCTGGTCTTGATTGTTCTTGCCAGTATGCTCAACATGAACTTGCTAGTTGATTTCAAATCCTTGGAGCGGTGGGCTCTGCTGCGCCAGCCAATTTTTATCGAAGGTAACAAGGAGTACGTACGCATTGCTGAAGCCCTCAATAAAATCACCACACCCCAGGCCAGCATTGCCGTTGTCAGCGCTGGGGCGATCCCTTATTTCACTGATCGTTATGCTCTTGACCTGCTAGGGAAGAATGACGTCAAGATCGCTCATGAAAACGCCCGGGGAGCCAATAACCCGTTTAACCTGGATAAGTTTCGCCCTGGTCACATGAAGTGGGATTATGATTATTCAATCGGGGAATTAAAGCCGGACGTGGTCGTTCAACTCTGGGGAGACAGCAGTACAGCTCAAGCCTACTTAGATAAATATTACCTCGTGGGGGGAATACCGGGGGACATGGCCTTCTCGCTGCGCGCCGGTTCACCGAACATCCTGTGGGACCGCGTTCAAATTAAGCCCCAGTGAAACCCAATATTAATAATCAGTCTCTCATCAAAGGAATTTGATCAGCCCTCCCACATTCTGCGATTCGTGCGCGGCCAGAGCTAATTCCAGAACCTTTCGCCCATCTTCAAGCGTACAAGCGGGAGATTCTTCCCCTCGTACAACTGCCATAAAATGGCGCATCTCAGCCAGGAACATATCGTTGCGTCCAAAGCCCCGTGGAGGCGGAAAAGTTTCCATTTTTCCCAGGTCTGCATGGTAAATCTGTAAAACTCCGTTGGCATTATTCCAGCGCAATATACCTTGATCCCCGACGATCACCAGATAATGCGCAGGAGGGCGTTGGTAATAGTCCAGGTGCAAACTGCCGACTGCACCGGTTGCAAAGCGCAGGCCAATTTCAGCCGTGTCTTCGACATTCAACTCCATGTAGTTCAACTTCCCGACAAACGCCCACAGCTCTTGAACCTCGCCTATCATCCAACGCATTGTATCCAGAGGATGGCAAAGGGTAAGGATCACCCCACCGCCCAGGTCTTTTCTGGAGCTATAACTTTGGCGGTAGTCCTCCCATGGGTGCATGTTGGGCAAATATTCACCATACACCGCCCGGATTGATAGCGGGCGCCCGATTACGCCTTCTTTAAGATAATGGCTGGCCTGGATCAAGCTGGGATGGAAACGATACTGAAATCCGACCAACACCTGCCCTCCCCCCTGTTCGACGGCTCTGGCTAATTCACTGACGCCCTCCATCGAATGGGAGATGGGCTTTTCAAGCAAGATCTGGCAACCCGCCCGTGCAGCCGGAATGGCAACTTCCAAATGCAATGCTGTCGGGTTAGCAACAATCACGGCCTGGGGCTGGTAGGAAAGCGCAGATTCAAGATCCGTCACCACTGGGAAACCCGCCAACTCGTCATCAGGAAGCGTGCTGTGGTAAGTGCGATAGAGCAAAATATCCCTTTCCCCCAACGCTATCAGGTTGCGGAAATGGCGTCGCCCAATCGAGCCCAGTCCAGCGATTAAGTATTTCATCGGTGAAACCCCTCCATCTACCAGTCCAAGGATTGCTCATAGCCCCAGGCGATCAGAGCCTGGCCAGCCAGTTTTTTAAAAATTAGCCGGTCGTGAGCGGTGAACAGGTTTCGCCAGGAGCCTTGCCTACCTTTCTCTAAAGGCTCAACCAACTCGCCGGCCTTTTGCTTCTGCCAGTCGGCATCCGGGTTGCTCTCTAACTCCGCAATCACCGCCTCAGCCAGGCCTTTGCCTTCGCTATCAACACCTAGAAATGCCCAGATGCGCTCCAGCTCAGCCTGGGGCTGCTCGAGCAGATCCTCATAACGCAAGGTCAGGTAGTGTTCTCCATATAGCTCCCGCGCGACCTTATCGGTCCCTGTCACGTTCCTCGCCCAACCAGCAGCCTCAGACCGAATAGCTTTGTCGGTAAAGATTGAACGCTGTCCTGTCAGGAACAATCCCGCATCTCGGGAAAAATCATCTCGAATGCGCAAATCTTCCCGGCTCATGTGTTGGGCAGCATCGATGAAGGATTGGAAGCGGTGCGAAACAGCCATATCACGTCCATCCCTGATAATAACAATCAGGCGAGCTTCCGGATAAACCTTATGCACCAAACGCACTGATTCATCTTCGAGCAAGCTGTTTGGACTCTTATCGCCCACGATATGTTTTCCTTCCCGCCTTGCTTCACGCTCCAGGATGAAATCCGCCGCGGCGCGTAATACTACTGGGGACAAATCACGCCCCCGATTCCAGCGGTTACTCCGGCGTAAAAGCCATTCGCCAACTGCCTCCTCAGATACTAAGGCCTGGAGCAGGGGATGGCGGGTAAAGAAATGCGCCTGGTAGTTGCAATGCACCTCAGGATGCAGACGGATCAGGCGGGTTAGGAGGGTTGTGCCAGAGCGCGCGTGCCCGAAAATGAAGAACTTCGGCATCGGAAAAAAAGCCTTCGCTTCGACTACTTCCTCAGGCGTGATCGCTGGAATATCCCTGCGCGCTCGAAGAGGCATCTGACCTGTTCGGAGCACGGATCCTGCCAGGCTGATACGTTTCCAAAAGTCTAACATTTAGTTATTCTGGCTTGTGTCCGACCTACACCAGAGAAAGCAAGTAACTTGCTGTATGCATTCCAGCGCTGCCATCCACAAAGGTGCATTCCTGGGTGACAAATTTCTCCCGCGCCTCGTGGTTGGCGTGTGGGTTCTCTAAGTAATAATTAATTGCCAGGCACAATTGCTCTTCGTTAAGGGTTTCCTTACCAGCCCCAGATTCTCGGAAGCGCGCATGTGTAGGCCACCCACCGATCTTCGAAAGCGGCAAAGTGAATTTCCCAGGCCATCCGACCGCTGAGTCGATGCACACGCTGACCACCGGTCGGGCATGAACGGACGCCTCAACTACCATGGTTGAATACACTGTTGTAAACACATCCGAATAAGCCATCATCGACGATTTCTCCGGCATATCCTCGCCAGAGTAATATCCCAATTCTCCACCTAAAGGCACCGGTTCTACCACGTGGACATGCTGCAATTCCCGCCCCATCTGCCGGATCCGTTCTCGTTCGGTGATGAAGCGCGGCACGTCCATAAAATGGTTCGGATGCAGCCGCACTAACAATTGAGCAGGAGCTGCTAACGAATTCGAAGATACCAATCGTGCCAGGGCCTCAACATTTTGGATATTAGGAGAGAAACTGATAAAGCTGCACGCGTACGAGATCAACTTGCGTTTAGGATCCAAACCATGCAAGCGAAAATATTCCTGACGCGGCATTAACCATTGTTCCTGAAAATACCCATCATAGGAGGGGATACCACCAATATTGATTCGCTGCGGAGCCCAATCAGAGCCTTGAATCAGTTCCTCTTTTTGGATTTCAGACCAACAGTTGATCCAATCCACAGGTGCTCCTGGCAAGCTGTAACTGCTGGTGTTGTCCCATCCCACGATCACCGACGCGGTGCTAACCCCGCGTGCAGCTGCCTCTCGCAAGATATAACGGTCGAGACGCCAACCAGGTGTACTCGCAATAACCAAATCGGGTTGGTAGCGGTCAAATAGGTCTGAATAAAGCTGTGGATTAAATTCGTTTTGCGCTCGGACGATTGCCCGGCGAACCTGCTTAGAGTGGCGCATTCCAGCAACCATCCCCTCCATCAATGGGAACAGGATCCGCCGGCGTTTATGCGCTTCCCCTTGAACCTGGCGGACATAGCTATCTACGGCCTCCAGATTTATCCGGTTGGCAGCTCCAGCCCGTCTGAGGAAGTCCAGCCACCATTGGAGGGAATTATGCTCAGTCTGAAAATAGGCTCGCGCTTGTTTAAGCCGTAACCCTTCAATGATTAAGCCTGGTTTTCCAAAAGCCTGCTGGATTCGCTCGCGTAAGCCGTCATCAGTTAATAAAACTACCTCTATACCAGCTTCTAATAATCCGTTGACTACAGCGCTTTGCAAGAAATAGACGATGGCTAAGCCATGGTCAGCGCTGATAAATACTCGCCTCGACCCCATAACTTTAAAATCCCTTCATCTTACGTACCCGATCATCCGTCTTCCCGTAAGTTGCATTTGGAGATAATTGAACCGCTGTCACCCAAACTTCCAGGAAATTGGTAAGTTACCGGCTTTTATACAGCAAGTCAAAACTAGCTTTGTGGATCCAGAGCAAAACCTTGCGCACGGGTTTCCAATCTTGGAACTTGCTCTCCTTAACCAAATTTCCACTCCCAGCTATCCGTGGTGATACACCTAAGTCTGATAAGGCATTGCCCATATGCCTTATAGTCCATTGAGGCATCGACAGCCGCAAGTAGCCGTGTTCGTTGATGGCGATATCCAGCAACCGCACTTCTCCCATCGGCCGGCGGGAAGGAATGGGCAGGACTTCCTTCAGAACCTGTTTGCGAGCCAAGAATTGAAAATGGCCTGCACCAACATAATATTTTTGGCCTTTATAGAGGAGGCGTACGTCTTCTCCCTGGGAATATACCTGGCGCGCCTCAGTCTCACTATAACCCAAACTTTGAACATGTCGCCAGAAGTCCTCCCACGGCATCAATAAGCCTCGTTCCAGGTGCGCCTCGGGATGCCCCTGCGCCCATTTAAGTGTGCTGGATGAGAACTTTTCGGGATTGCGCACCGGCATACCAGTCAGCATACCCACCTCGGGAATATCTTCCAGGACATCTAACTGTGCGGAGAGCCAGCCAGGATAGAAATAGATGTCCGAGTCGGTATAGGCGATATACTCACCTGGAGCAGAAGCAAAGATGAAATTCCAGGCGCCTGCCTTGCCAACATTTTGCTCAGAAAGTACCAAGTACTGAACTCGCCCCTGAGATTGCGCTTCCAACAGGAATGACCGTACCTCTTGGCAACTGGCATTATCGAAAACCAACAGATCATAAGGCTGGTCAGTGTTTTCCCATATGCTCCCCAGGCAAGCCCTGAGCAATTCCAGGCCTTGCGCATAATATCCAGCTAAGAACGGAATATAGGTAACGACCGCCACTGTCACCGATTTAGGTTGGGCGACAGAATCCAAGGATTTGGCTGGGTTTTGTCCTAAACGCATGGTCTACTCCTGCATCCCAGTTTGGTCACTATCCTATAACGTCCCGCTGATCGCTCGCCGGAAGCGGCGCACCTTGCGGGCTAATGCCCAGCGCGTTCCCTTGCGCTCCCCCTCTGGCATCAATCCAACTTCTATCTTGCGCAATACCCTTAACAGGTTCGGTCTCGGAGGGCGAAGTTTTCCATGCACCAGCTGTTTGTTGGTATCCAGAACCATGTACATATGGGCGATCCCCCCCGCTAATTCCTGATTTTGGAAAGACTCCTCCAGGTTGTAGTGCGGCTGACCACCCGGTAGGTGGCTATAATCATGATTCTGGTGAATGACAATTACAGACGGGGTAATATCTACCACATCCCATCCCTGGCTCACAGCATGATAAATGGCCCAATTATCCCATCCAGCCCGGCCAATGGAAAAATCGGGCATATCAGTAAACAAAGACCGTGGAAAAACAAAATAATCGCTGCCCGCCGGGGCGTGCAATTCCCCGCGGGAGCGAACTTCATCCCGTAAGCGCTTGTCCCATTCCGGGCTGAAATCCAATTCTCTTTTAACGTCCAGATCCCACCGTTGACCCACAATCAGAAACCGATCCGCTTGAGTTGCTACCTGTTGCGAGGCCATGACGAAATCAGGCATAACCATAATATCCGCGTTGAGGTAAGCTAATAAAGGACTCTGGCTGGCTTGCCGAGCCAGCTCAAAAATCGAACTTACCTGGGGAGTCCTCTGCTGATTGCATCTGACGTTTGGTAGATACCGGATGCCTAACTCGGTTGCTACATCAGCCAGACCGGTCTCATCTCCGATCAACAGCGCCTCAACCTCTTCCCCCAGATGTAACCACGATTGAATGGCATTGCGTTGGATAGTAGCAATATGTGGGTTGGTGAAGGGCTTGGGAGCAGTGAAGATGGTCAGGAGTGACATTAGGAATCATTCTAGCGGCGATCATCGACGTCATGCACAGTTTTGTGCTGGACATCGGTGTTGATCTGTGCCAGTTCTGGATGGCGCTGAAATAGATTGAGGATCTCATACCAGGTAAAGTCCTCGCGCCCCTCGAATTGAGCATAAATCTGGCGAACCAGATCCAGGTCTTCCGACGTATCTACGGTCCAGCGCAAGGCACCATAGTCAGGATCATGATCCACCAGCAGAACTCGAAAACGACCTTCCCGCTCGTACAAATATGGCATGACATGCTCGCGTTGGTGGGGTTCGCTGGCCTCTCGCCAGGCGCGTTCCAAAGCTCGGAAGGTGCAAACCTCGGTATCCAGACCGATTGGAAAGGTGCGTTTCCAAGGCGGGGGCAACCGGTTCGCGGCAAAGTCCCATGGGGCGGATTTCTCCTCAACAATTGACTTCTGCTGCCTGACTTCTGAACGCTGAACGCTTAGTTTTGACTGCCGACTGCTGATCGAAGGTGGCTGACGGCTGACTACATCCCTCCCTAGGAAAGCGTTAACCACTATATCGATTACACCGGGGTCGATCAATGGGCAGTCCGCAGTGATGCGTACGATTACTTCCCCTCCAAACTGTCGCCCTGCATGGTAATAACGATCGAGTACATCGTGGGCGCTGCCGCGCGAGTAAAGGTATCCGCGCCCTTTGCAAAGAGCTTCCACTGCGTTATCAGATGGGTCGCTGGTCGTGGCAACGACCACTTCGTCTACAGTCTCCGCCCGCTGGACGCGCTCTACGACGCGCACCAGCATGGGCTGCCCGGCAATGTCCAGCAAAACTTTCCCCGGTAAGCGGCGGGAGGACATACGGGCTTGAATAATGGCGAGTATCCGTGATTGCATCGGGTGAATTGGAACAAAGTAAAATGGCTATTGATTATTCATCGCCAGCTGGTAGGCTCTTGTAAGCTCCTGAAAATTCTTCTCCCAGTCAGCGCGTTTTTCTGCTAATTGGCGGGCAGCCTGACCCATCTCGGGCAGGCGATGGCGCTGATCGACTGTATCGAGTATCGTCGCAGCCAGTGCATCAACATCTCCATCCGGGAACCACCAACCATGCTCCCCCGGCTCCACCCATTCCCGGTTGCCGGGTATGTCGGAAACCAGGGCTGGGCAGCCACACGCCAGCGCTTCCAGAAGCGAAATCGATGTCCCATCGCTGTGAGAGGCGCTGATATACAAGTCAGCCTGGCGATAATAGCGCGGTAAGTCCACCTGGCTGACCTGCCCGGGGAATTCTACCCGGTTTATAACTTCTCCCTCGATAAAGATGCGCCGAATCTCATCAGCCTGGGACCCATTCCCCAACATGCACAGACGCAATTCCGGGCAATGTCTGGCTGCCTTCACAAAGGCGCGGGCCAGGACTTCCACGCCGTAGATCGACTCCCAGCCGCGGGTGGAAAGCAATTTGAATGTCTGGCTTTGCGTACGTTCTGATGCATCAGAGGTGAAGGCAGTCAGATCAATTCCCCAGGGGAAAGTCACGATACGCTCATCCGGCATACCCAGGTCGATCGCCTTCCGGCGAATTGTGTTGCAATCACCCACCATCACCGCACTGCGCCTAAGCGTGAAACGCGTCGCCCAACGCCAGAGGACGTTCCGGTCTGCGTCCAGTAATAGGTCATATCCCCAGGACATACTGACCAGTGGTCGAAATCCTGCCAACGCCGCCAGGAAGGCTGTAGTTTGCAACGGGCCGGCGTGGACAAGGTCTGGTTTGATCTCCCTGAGCACTCTTTTTAGATCGGAGAGCAGACGCGGACCATCACTCAGGCTCGCCGGTGCCTGTCCCCCAGTCCAGGGTATACGCTCGATCCCCTGCGGAGGTGGGCGATCTTCAAGGGGATGACCGCGCCGTTCCAGCTGCAGGAAATAAACATGGTACCCGGTTCCCGCCAGCGTAGCTAGAAAGCGCCGATCGTGGGTGGTGTAATCACGGGTGAAGTATAATATACGACCCTTATGCACCAAGATCCACCCATCTCAATTCTTTCCCAGCCGGGATGTTTGTGAGGGCGCGCGTGCCGATGACGCTTTCGATCTCATAAGGCAAGATGGCGCCTGGAGTCGCTGGGCGTAAAACGGCGATCATCTCACGCGTAAAGGCTTCCCCGACCTTGATCTCGCGCCCAGCGCGCAGGCAACGTCGCTGGAGGATGACAGTCTGCTGCTCGTTGTCGCTGACGAACTTATCTGCTGAACCCAGGGCGCGCTCCAGTTCACGCGTCCGCTCGACCATCTCACGCCAGGTGGCAGGGGTCATCGAGAAGGGATGGTCAGGGCCGATCCGGCGATTATTGTCGGTGAAATGCTTCTCGATCACCCGCGCTCCAAAGGCGATCGCCCCTAATACGGTAGCATGACCAGAGGTATGGTCAGACAGTCCCAGGACGACTTCGGGGAATAAAGTATGGTACGTATTTAGCACGCGCAAGTGAATGTGATTGAAGTTCTCCAGGCTGGCAGTGTAGTTCGTGTTGCATTGCATCAAGACCAGCTGAGGGTTGATCGTTAGAATAGTGTGCACCGCTCGCTGCACCTCGCCAATATTCGAGGCGCCGGTGGCCAAGATGACCGGTTTACCTTTGCGAGCAATGCGCACCAGGGCTTCGAGCCACGTGATATCCCCCGATCCAATTTTATAGGCCGGCACATACGGGTCGAGCATATCGATGGCGTCGAAATCGTAAGGCGATGAGAAATAGTCGATGCCGGCTTTGTCGCACGCTTCCTTCAAGATTGGCGACCATTCAAACGGAATGGAGGCGTCCGCGTAGACCTCGAAGACCGATTTTTTCCAGGTCGCCTGGTGGGAAATCTGCCCTCCCAAGGACTTGAAACCGTAATCGGAGACGATCTGGGGGGCACGGAAGTTTTGGAACTTCGCCGCATCGGCTCCGGCTTCCTTGGCAAGGCGGATGAGCAGCTTAGCGCGTTCCAGGTCGCCGTCGTGGTTGGCCGAAATGTCGGCAATGAAGTATGTGGGCTGATTCTCAGCTATGATATGTGAGCCGATTTGGATTTCCATAGAGTTCCTCCCAGCTACTACCTAATTTCGAAGACCTTACCTCCCCATTATTTTCAACATTTTCGGATAACCCTCTTGATAGAGGCGATAAAAACGCGCCAATCCTTCAGAAACTCCTGGCGGAGATTCCCCTAAATCCCTGGTCAACTTGTCCACCTTAAGGATTAATTTGGGAGAGCGTGCGGCTTTCAAGCCCGCGTCGAAGACCGAGACTGGGGAAATTAAATGCTCATCAAAACCGAACAGCCGCGCCAGAGCCAGGCCGAAATCGTATTTGCTAATACACTCGCTCGCGACGACATGGTAAAGCCCGGTCATCTCCTTCGCCAGCATATTCAATAATATGTGCGCCAGGTCATTAGCCAACAGCGGGCAAAAGGACACATCTGTAAAACCCATCACCTGCTTGCCATCTCGCAAGTTATTGAAGAACCACTCGGCCAGGCTGCGTCTGCCGCTTAAACTCCAGCCGAACAGGTTGACTCGGGCAACGATCGCCTCAGGGTTCATATTCCAAACCGAGCGCTCCCCTTCCAGTTTTGTGCGGGCATAGATGCTGAGCGGGTTAGGCTGATCCTGCTCGGTATACTTCCCGCGTTCCCCGTCAAAAACCGCATCCGTCGAGATATGCACCAGGCGCGCTCCGCCCCTGGCGACATACTTTGCCAGTTTTTCAGGAAGTTCGCTATTCAGTTTTCCCGCCATGGCCGGGTCGGCCTCACAGGCGTCTACGTTCGCCAGCGCCGCGCAGTGGATCACCCAATCCGGTTGGGTCTCGTCTAGAACTCGCTCCACTTCTCCGGGAACAAGCAGGTCTGCTTGCAGGACGGTGAAAGCGGAAGATCGTAATCTATGCGCATTTACCGTGCCAAAGACCGTATGCTGCTGGCTGGCTTCGAGCGCCAGGTTGAGCCCTAGCAAGCCGCTGGCACCAGTGACGAGGATTCGCATCCTATTTGCCTAATTCAGGCATCTTATGGTTGAGGCCAGGAACTTATCTGGGCAGGAAAAGATTTAAAGTAAAGTTATCCTTCGATCAATCCATGTAGCTGGTCGACACCGATTGGAGCGACAATTTCCCGGATTTGGTCGAGAGTCAACCAGTCTGTATTTGTATCGCTCGCATAACGGTATCCATCGGGCAACAATTGCCCGTTTGCTTGCCAATCGTGCCCAAACCAGAGTTCAGCGGATGGTTGTACCACAAACATATCCTGCAACTCCACTGTGGAGCGGGCTTCGTCCTCGTGAATCAGCACTTCATGCAGCTTCTCGCCAGGCCGGATTCCGATCACCTCATAATCTGCCTGCGGGGCGATGACTCGGGCGAGATCCACAATTCGTGTGCTGGGAATCTTCGGCACAAACACTTCGCCCCCGTGCATTTGTTCGCTGCAGCGGATCACGAAGCGCACGCCTTGCTCCAGAGTCAACCAGAAGCGCGTCATACGCTCATCGGTAATGGTAAGTTTCCCGTTCTGGCGTTGCTTGAAAAAGGTCGGGATCACGCTCCCCCGGCTGCCCACCACATTGCCATAGCGTACGCAGCTGAAGCGTGTGGCAGTGCCTCCGGCATAAGCATTGCTCTGCACGAAGAGCTTCTCGGCTGCCAGCTTGGTTGCACCGTAGAGGTTGATCGGGTTGACAGCTTTATCCGTGCTCAAAGCCAACACTTTCTTGACGTTGGAGTCCAGAGCAGCTTCGATCACATTGCCGCTGCCCAGGATGTTGGTCTTGATCGCCTCCATCGGGTTATATTCGCAGGCAGGTACCTGTTTGAGGGCTGCGGCGTGCACGACAATGTCGACTCCATGCATGGCGCGGCGTAAACGCTCAAGGTCGCGTACGTCCCCGATAAAGTAACGCAAGTTGGGATGGTTAAACCCACCTGTACGCATCTCATGCTGCTTGAGTTCATCGCGACTATAAATGATCAGCTTGCCGGGGTGGTACTCGCGCAGCATGATCTCGACGAATTTCTTGCCGAATGAACCCGTGCCGCCGGTCACCAGGACGACTTGATTATTCCAGTCCACAAATCTCTCCATTCACGTTTCACGCTTCACGATTTCCTTATTACGATCAGCGGATACTGCCCTTTCTCCCCAAAGAAATGAGGAAAACGCTCTTCCATCCAAAACAGCAACCGCAAGAACCACCTGCCTCCCAGCCTTTGGTGAACAAACGTCCGCAAGAACTTCACACTGACGCTGCGCCAGACCAGGACCTCAAGTGGCATTGACGAACCGATTTCCAGTTTCATCCAGGCAGCGTTATTCTTGCTGATGAAGGTTCCTTTCAGTTTAGAACCGTTAAGCCTAGTCCTGACATGGATCGACTTTTTAGGCAGGGGGGCCTTCCCCCACATTCGCTGTGCCTTCCTGCGCACCTGGTTGATCCACTGTAGTGGAGCATTGAAGAATCGCATCAGCGGCGGGTCGACCCAGCCATTAACCACGATAGCTGCATTGTGAAGAGCCAGCACCCGGTACAACTCACCGTATGCCTGGCGATGTTCGCCCTCCGGCAGATGGTGAATTGTATGCAAAGAAACGACACCATCGAAGATTTCTGGCTTGAAGGGCAGGTTAGCGACATCTGCTACCACGAAAAGGCCATGACCACCGTTCTGCCGGTCGCCGATGCGCTGCCGTGCCTCCCGTAAGGCTACCTTCGAGATATCGGCACAGACGCGAGCCTGATAGCCACGGGAATATTCCAAATACTCAGGGTATTGGATCGGCCCGGAGCCAGCGTCTAACAAATATTTCCCGTCCGGATTGAGATGGCGGGCGACGCGTAAATGACAGCGGTGGATGTATTCACGGGACACCGGGCGCAAGTCTTCATAACGAGCATTCTGGTAAAACCCTTCACCCGCTTCTTGCCAGCCGATCTGGTCGTAAAACTGGCGCACCTGCCGTTTGATTTCCATCTCGATAGTCGTATTCACATCGTCCAATCTACTGTCTCTCCAACCAAATAGCGGAAGGTATCGCCAAATTGCGCCTGACCCTCTTCGGCAAGGACACGACCCACCGGCCACTCTTTCACATCCGTCCATAGGTGAACCAGGTGCCAGGGAAAGGGGAATGGATATTCGAAGAAGAAACGGTAAGCGTATTCCCAGGCGCGTTCGATCTGAATCCTCGAGAGTCGGTATTTATCCGGAGCCGAGAGGACTCGGTCCAGAAGGTCAAAATATGATTCCCATGAATTGGGATCTAGCGTAAAGCCCTTGCCTCGATAATGGGTTTGTCCGACGGCGATCATCGGCACACCGCTCATCGCCATCTCCAGTCCGACTGTCGTCGTATAGACCAGTCCCAGGTCAGCAATTTCGACGATATCATAGGTGTTCACAGTTGCAGCGGCAGATACCAGATGGATGTGAGCAGGCAAACCTTCCGGAAGCGCTCCCCTTACCACGTCTGCCACAGAGGGACCTTTGGTGATCAATTCTCCTGGATGAATGCGTACCACAAGCTGCACCTCCGTGCGATCCGCGAAATATTGCACGGTTCGCTTCAACCACTCGGTCATACTGTCGCTGAATACCTGCCGACCGAGGGTGAGGCTGTCCCCAATCACATTGGTTGCCAGCAACACGATCGGGCGGTTATCCAGGCTGAGTCCGGACCGCACCTGTTGACCACCAATGCTGGGAACACCCTGCCAGCGCCGCGAGAAATTTTCCCATGAGCTGGCTTTCTGGCGGGCAGCAAACAGCTGGCGCACCTGGTCCAGCTGGGTGGCACTCAAGGCATGCCCACCGCGCGCTGACCAAAGGTCATCAGTCTGTTGGCGCATGACTTCAGCGTCCTTCCCCAGCCACATACGATGGCGTTGCTCGCCAAATTCATAGGTCACCACCGGAATACCAAGGAAGCGCGCTACCTGATAGACCACGCCGAACTCCAAAATGCTCCCGTTCGGGATGATGACTACGTCAGGTCGGTCGGACTTCATCCAAGCCAGCGCTGCCCGAGCCGCGGCAGTGTTACGCGCTAACCGCAATTGGTACAGATCGCTTTCCTGAGAGATATCCTCTACCTGTAAGGTGTATTGAGTATCGCGCAGCGAAATGTCCTCGACGGCCCCTTTCAAGTCCCAGGGTAGGTCAACAGCCCGCGACTCTGTTCCCAGCCAGGATACCGCCTTTACCAGCGGTGAAGCCTGGCGTAAAACGTCCTGTGTATAAGCGTTTTGACGGCGTACATCAAAACGGTTGAGCGGTTTCTGCCACTTGCCATAAGGCAAATATGCCAGGGTCACCGACTGCCCCAATCCGGCCAGGGCTAATCCTACCAGGGTGGCATGCGAGATCCAGTAATGTAGGGTGCTGAATATCAGCACATTCTTCCCAGGTTGAGCACCTTGCGCCGCCTTTTCCGACTCGGCGCGCCATTCCAACAATCCTGCCTGTAATTCCTGCAGAGTAAAGCTCTTATTGAGCGGCCTACCAGGCTGCCGCAGGTGCCAGTATGCCTCGGCAGTCAGTGGTAGTTCACCCAGGAATTTCTTCGCGGTTATCTTCGCAATCATCTCGCCTCGATCTGCCACTCCAGCAGTGGGCGCACCGGACCCAGGCGCGCTTCAGGCCACTGCATTCCTGGAGCTCCAGTACCATCCACTGTGAAGGTCAGGGCATGCTCTTCTTGAAAATAGCGCTT
>Ga0154886_1072_pt2 | contig 24557 bp, 25 predicted proteins | sample Rifle2008BG19ft_FD_105858 | JGI IMG/M metagenome (GOLD analysis project Ga0154886, IMG submission 105858) | Chloroflexi bacterium RBG_19FT_COMBO_55_16
CACCAGCGCCAATATAATTCTAAAGATAATACTCTTGTTCATTTATTTCTCCTTGTACCGTTGATTTAATTTGTTATGAAATCTAACCAACAGTATAGGCCAGGATTGTGAACTGAGTATGAATTCAGGCGGGAGGAATTGTGGAGGCTCACAGAGAATTAAGAGGTATTCGTCTTTATAAATTTTGTTCCCAGTTGAGGATGTTATAATCAAAAAAGACAGTATTATCGAGGTATGACAGCCAGTTCAACAGGGGGTATGATCCCAAGCTATGGTCGGAAAATCCAGCCTCTACCGCCTGTACTTCACCCTGAACACTTTTGAAGGCCTGCTGGCTCTCTTCACGATCTTCAAAGAGCCCTCCATGCAAGGCTACGCCGGGTTGTTCGGCTATTCAGCCTGGCGCCTGGCGTTGGGAGCGGCCACGCTATCCTTCGTTTGCATTTGGGCCTGGTTGGCGGCGCGCGCCTGGGCCGACGCTGCCTGGCTGGCGAAGTTAGATGTAAGACAGGGAGATTTCCTGTCCAGCGGGCACAGGCTTTTAGTCCTCACCCTGCTGCTCCTGGCGGGGATCGGGCTGCTCAGCCTGGCGCTGGTCGCCTGGCGCACACCAGCGGTGCATGATTACCAGGTCTATGCCCCGATCTTTGTGGACACGCTGGTGATCTATGAAGCTTTCTGGGCGGCTTTCACCCGCGCCCTGCCTCTGGTAGCCTGGAGCCTGGCGATCTTGGTTCAGACCCTGCTATTTGTCCTGGTGAACTTTGCCAAATTGTACAGGCAGGCCGGATTTTTCAGCGCGACTGAAGTCGCCACTACAGCTACCATAACTTACAAGACGCTGCTAATTCTGGTCATCACCCTGCTCACCCTGTTCCATTGGCTGGTGTTAAGCCTGCGCCTGCGCGTTTTCACGTCCATCCCTGGCTGGTATTGGGAAATCTTTTCCCGCCCCTTCAGCCTGCGGGACGGTTTTTTCCTGGCTATGGTGGCAGTCTCTTTGTTGGGTGTAGCTTTTGTTCTAAAGAACCCTGCCCTTTCATGGCGTAGCCTTGTTGTCCTGATGCTGATTGGGATCATGCTCCAGTTGGGGTTCGGGCTGGTGGATGGCAAGGGGATGGAAGCGATTCGTCAAAAATACACCTTATCGCACCACAGGTCGTACGCCTTGATCGCTGCCGATGAAGACATAACCCCCATGCAAGTCGTGCGTGAGTACGAAGCTCGCTTCGGCTACAAGATGTTCCCCAGCACCAAGCCACCAGGCGTGCTCATGCTGTATGTCTCGCTGGGCAAGCTGGTCGACCGCCTGGACCCGCAGCCAACCAGCGAAGGGCGCTTCCTGGCACTGACGCGTTTTATAGCTTATGCCTTCCCTTTCCTGGCCTTCCTGATCGTCCCCGCTATTTACGCCTTCGGCCGGATCCTGGCAGCTGACGTGGACGCCATCCTGCCCGGCATGCTCTACGTGTTCCTGCCGAACGTGATTCTGATCCCGCTATTCTTGGATCAGGTGATGTACCCCCTGTTATTCATGGCGGGTGTGTTATTTATGTTGCTCGTGCTGCGCAAGCCCTCCTTCTGGGCACCATTCCTGGTTGGGTGTTATTTCTATTTTGCACTCTTCTTCTCGTTCTCCATGCTGCCCATGCTCCCCCTCTTCCTGGCCCTGATCGGCATGGACTATCTGACCTTCCGCCGGCAGCGCAGCTGGCTTGATCCTTTTAAGACCATTTTCAGCCTGGCGGCCGGGGTCTTGCTCATGTACTTCGCCTTCCGCTGGTTATTAAACTATGACTTCATCGTGCGTTATGAGACTGCCATGCGAGTAGTGCGTAATTTCGATTTCATCCTGCGCGTAGGTGAGACCCCGCCTGAGACATTTTCCACCGAGACTATTCGCCCGAGCCTGAACCAGGTCTGGGGTGCGATCCGCTTGAACAATATAGAACTGGCGGCCGCTATTGGCTTCCCCGTTTTCCTGCTCTTCCTATCCGGGGCAGTACGCGTCCTGGCGAGACTCCTCCGGCGACAGGGAGCCTGGCGGGAAGCGGCAATGACGGCCTTCTTCCTGACCTACGTCGCCCTCAACCTGTATGGGCAGGTGCAGGGAGAAGTTTCTCGCCTGTGGATTTTCTGGACACCGATGTTTGTGCTTTTCGCCGCCTACGAGATCGCTACCTTGTTTCCCCGGCGCACCCGGGCGGTGTTGCTCCTGGTAGCGGTACAGTTAATCACTATTTTCCTAACCTTCCAGTTCCAGGATTTCCTGGTTTAGCAGCTTTTCAATTTGATTTATGGATTCTTCCTCTCCATCAGGTACAGCACCCGGTTAGAGTCCTGGAGCTGTTCGCGAGCGATGATGGTGAAATCCTCGCCAAAGCCCTGCTCAAAGCCAGCCTGGGTGTAGTTTGGAAAAATATCCTTGCGAGTCGCCAGCATGCGAAGCACTTGCGGGTCTTCTTTGGGAATGAACTCGACGATCAGCCAGTGACACAACCCCCCAAAGAATTCTGAGAGATGCTTCAAGGGAACATTATTGGCTATAGCCAGGTGGTGGATCAAGGCCAGGGCAAAAACGGCGTCTGCCGGGCTTCTCTCCAGGAAAGATTTTCGCTCCTGAAGCTGCCAGCCAATGCTAGGGCTGGGATTAGTCAGGTCAGTCAACAATGGCAGCAGGTGCCTTTCTTTTTCAGCGCCCATTTTCAGATAGTTTTGCTCGACTGCTCCAGGGTCGAGGTCAAAGGCCACGGTGAAAATCCCCCGCTGGCTTGCAATGCGGCTGAAAAACCCGACATTAGCGCCCAGGTCCCAAACCGTCGCCGGCTGGATTTGTTCAACGAACCTTTCCACGATTTGTTTCTTGTGTTCCAGGGCAGCAGGGGAATAGTTATGAGCTGCCATATAGTCTGACCATTCCGTCCTTGCATCCTTCCAATGCAGCTTGCGTACCCCTGTCTCCAGACTATCGAGCAACCCCATCAATTGCTGGCGACTTATCCTGCGCTTTAGCATGGCTGGGTCGATGGCTTTATCGGCGAAGTGTTTTTGGGATCTGGCGTGCAGATGAATATGAATGGAGAGCGGAAAATTCAAGCGGGTCTTGGAGGGCAGCAGCCGGCTCGCCAGGTCGAGAGGGATCCCGTCAATATAAATGCGCATCAGCTGGCTCAATCGGATATCGGTATAAGCCATCAAGGCCAGCGGGGCCAAGAAATGCTGGCAAAACTGGCGATAGGCGATCCATGGCTCCCCTTCTTGATAGGACATAAAGGACAATGTGTCGATCAAGATTGGCTTGCCACCCTGGAATTGAATATTGTAGGCGCTGCAATCCTTTAACGTCAAACCAAACTTCAGCGCCCTTCTTTGGATGGCAAGGGTTAGCAATGCGGCATCCTTATACTGGCTGAAGCTCCATTCATAGGGGTAGGAAATAAACTCAACCGGGTCCGGCCTTAAGATCTTAAACGCCAGCGGTGAGTCGCTTTGGATATCTGGCTTTTCCTGGTGCGGGATCAATAAACGAGCTTCGACCAGTTCCTGATAGAGTCCCGATTCCATCAAGGATTGGTACTCGGCGCGCCCAACCTGGTTGATCTGGCGGTAAAGGACGCCGTCCTCGAAAAAGACAAATCCGCTGGGATCCCGGAAGGAGGACGCGGCTCGCCGGGTTCCCGGTTTCTGAGTCACCGAGAAGGGAGATCTTTGCGGCAATGCAGTTTCATCCTTATTGCGATTTTTGGTCACCATTTTCTCCCTCCTCTTGGTGTTTTGAGAAGAGATGGCGCACGAAGGATTTGACCTTCTTCCAATAAGCCCCCACCAAAAACAATGCCCCCATTAAGGTAGCCAGGAGCAGTTGCAGAAAGAAGCTACCCGATCCCGGATCCAGATAGGCAGGGTTCTTTGCCAGTAAGTCTGTTAACCAGGTCATGTGAAAGACTGCATATTCATTTAGAGCATCCATCGGATTTACTCCCTATTAATAGGTTTCTATTGGCTGGCTTCACAATCCAATTCAATGTAGTGGCTTTGCCTGCCAAGGATACTTTTGTCTTTCAGCAGCCCATAGTGGCCGTTAAAATATAAATCGAATATCAGGCGGAAGGTATTGACAGGGGAAAGTGAGGTGGATAACTCCTGCTCTGAGCCCCCTGGCAGGTAATAGGCATTGAGAATCCCCAGGCGTTCTGCTTCGTCGATCCTCAAACCAGCATAATCGATGGTCGCGCCATGGTCGCCTTGAATAATGATGATTGGAGGACCTTCAGACTCGGCGATGAGTCGGTCGACGATATCCAAAAGCCGGGTATTATCGTACGCGATCTGATCGCCATAGGCCACCAGTTCATCGGTTGGCGAATTATCCAACGGCGTGCCGTCAGCAGTAAAAACGAAGGGCGGGTGCGGTGAGACAATATGGGCGTAAACGAATTTGGGGCCTGGCACCTCAGCTATCGTTTTCGGGATAGCCTCCAGGGCGAATAAGACATTTTCCAGGTGAAGCGCCCTTGGATTATCGAGCACCTGTTTAATTTTATTCACTTGATTCGCTGCCGAGATAACCTGCATATCCAGCAGCAATTTCCCCGCTGAGGTATGCAGCAACAAGCGCTCGAATTCATTCAGGCCAATTGCCAGCAAATTACGACTGGATTGTATCCCGCTGGGGGTGTATTTAATATCCGTATTATCCCAGTTCAGCCATCTGTATCCAGGATCGAAGGTGACGATGGTATATCCCAGGCTGGCGAAGTTCTGCTGGACCGTGCTGGAGCGGATCATCTGGTTAAGGTCATTCCGCCGGAAGGTGACTTCGGATAACCCTGTTCCGCCATCCAGGTAAGTCATGTTCAACGTCGAAGCCATGGAGAAGCGGGTATCCGAATAATTAGCCTGGCTGCACCGGGCGACGAAGAAACCCTTCTCCTCTAGAGCGTCTAGAAAAGGCGAGTTATCGTAGCCAAGGTGTTGGGCGATAAAATCACCGCGCGGATAACCATCCATGAGGATATAGTACACATCCGGGGGCATTTGATCTTCGGGCAACCTTAAATCTCCCGCGGCAGATGCCGCCTGAGAGTGCTGTGCAGTATAATCCTTGATTTCGAAGGCCCCAATCTGAAACAGGGGGAGGAGGATTAAAGCCGAGGCGATCACATTTAAAAATCTGGTCAGGGAGGACAAATCGCGCCGGGTCTTTAGAATCCCCCACAGCGCGACGCCAAAGATGCCCACATAAAGCGGCACCAAAAAGCGATGCCTACCGAGTAGATCGCCAAATAGGCTCACATTTCTCAGCACCAAGTTAAGGTGCCCGTAAGAAAAGAACGACAGCATTACCAGGGAGGTAATCAACCCGGCTTTATGCGCGTTCTTGAGTGTGAGGAACAATGTCAGCAGGATTAAAAAGGTGATAAAGATAGAAACGATCAAAGACCTTGCCCCTTCCAACACCGGGATCTCGGCGATATTGCGGGCGATCAACGCAATAACCGGATAAACCCCGAAGAGGAGAGGATGAATGATGAGCAGTCGGCTTCTCAACGATTTAAACTTTGAAAGAAAAGTATAGACAATCAGGCAATTCTACCTTAACCCAAGGAATATACCGTAGGGGAACGGAAAAAACTCAGCCGGTCAATAATAAATCCAATTTATAATTATCGCGATTTGTTTTTCTGGTTAATACTAAACGAGCCCCTTACGGGGCTCGTCGCTTCCTGAGAGTCGGGCAGTGGTTTCGATATTTTTAACCTGCTACTGGTTGTAGGAGCATCTCTTCCAGGATAATCTCAAGCGCCATTGTGTGACTGCACCGTCCGCGGCTCTGGAAGAAATCACAGTCGCACTGCCATTCGCCATTCTGGAAATTTACCGAATGAGGGTTGTTTTGTCCCTCGAAAGTAACCTTGAACGCCTCGAAGTGGATCCGGTCGCGCTGTTGGGCATACCGTTTTGCTTTTTCGAGCTTGCCGATCATGCCATAATCCATCTTTTTTTACCTCCTTTCAAGGTGTATAAAATAGAAAAAAGGCACGCGGAAAACTCGCGTGCCGTTCATCCTAACCGAGTAAGCCTCCATGAGAAACTTCTCGCATAATTATTTGTCTCCAATTGGTTCCAGTATAAGCCGAGTCAAGAAGAAAGTCAACAGGTATTCCGGAAATTAATGATCTTATTATTTTTGAGAGGATTTTTGTCGCCCTTCCACCAAACGATAGGCCATCTAGGTAGGTTCAAGCAGAAGATAAAGTTACTCTAAAACGAAGACAGGCTTCCACTGCGGCGGGCCTGGTCCTCGGCTAGGCGGTAAAGGGTATAGCCTAAGATGGGCATCAAGATTCCAAACAGGGTGACGATGACAATCTCCAACTGGATTGGTGCCAGCTCCGGGAAACCGGGGGGGTAACCCATCAATGTAGAGCGAAAAGCATCGACATTATAGGCGAGCGGGATCAGGCGTGAGAAATTTCGCAAGAAGGGTGGCAGAGCAGAGAAGGGGAAAAAATTTGCGCAAAGGATCAGCAGGGCAAACTGGAGCAGGTTGGCCATCGTCTGGGCGGTCTCACGGATGCGCAGGGTGAGGGCGGCGAAGGCAAACCCCACCCCGAACGTGCCTGCCAGGCTCATCACTAACAGGTAAAGCCCCAGCCCTGGATTCTCAATGGGCAGGCGGCCGATCATGACCACCATCAACCCGCTTGCTGCCAGGGTGAGCAGTCCCGTCCACAGCAGCGTATTCGCCACGCGCGAGATCAGGCTGGCGAATTTGCTGGCAGGGCTCAGGTAGAGCTGCTCCAGCGTCCCCTGCACCTGCTCGTGGCGCACGTTATAGCCGATCGTCCACAAAGTATCGCTAAGGAACATGAATAGAATGAATCCATAAATGACCACGCCTGACGGGTTGCCTGTGCTTGGCTGGCTTCCATTACCTGGGTTGTTCAGATTGACGCTGAAAGTCTTGCCGCCTAACGAGAAGATCGCCACGATCAGAAAAACCTGGCCAAAAGAGGCCACAAAGTTGACCGGATAGCGCACGATCAGGATCAACTCCTTGCGCACCATCGCCCAGAACGTGCTCCAACCGGATTTTAGATTGCTGATTGCTGATCGCTGAATCCCGAGTGTTGATTTGCTCATTTGCCCATCTGCTGATTAGTCCATTTACTCTTGCTGATATTGCCTGTGGATCATTCAACTTCTTAACGTTATGAAATTCCAACCTTTTAACGTACAAAGGTTCAGAACTGACCAACCCCCTCATTACTTCGCACGCTGGTCTCAACTTTGGCGAAGACCCAATATCCGAATAAAGGCGCAACGAGCAGAAAAGCCCACAAAACCGCCAGGTCAAGGTACCATTCCTGGAAAAAGTAGCCTACTCCCAGCAGGGCAGAGCGAACCCCGTTGGTCATCCAGGTGGGAGGAAAGAGCAAAGCCAGGGTTCTCAACAAAGGGGGAAAAACCGCGATGGGAAAGAAAACTCCCATCAAGAAGCTGACCCCCCATTGCATCAGGTTGATCAGGGCATTAGCCTCCTTCACTTTGAGCACGACTGCCCCAAAGAGCAGGGTTAGCCCATAGAGCGGTACCAGGCCAGACAGGACAAATAGAAACGCCAGACCGACTTCACCCTCGAACGGTTTCACGCCCAGGATGATTGATCCCAACACGTAGGCCGCCAGCGCGGAGAACAATGAACGCAGGCAGCTGTACAACGCTGTGCCAGCCGCCACCCAGATGCGGTCCGTCGGGCTGAGGTAGAGTGCTTCCAGGGTACCGGTTTCTTGTTCCCAACGCAGCCAATAAGCAATGTGCCAGAAAGCATAGCTGACGATGGTGAACACACTGGAGCCAATTAACATATAGGCGACATAATTGCTCGTGCCAGTGTTCTGGGCGAAGATCACCCCGGCGTTTGCGCCCGACGTTGCGCGCCCCAATAAGATCGGCATAGCCGCAAACACGATCGGGATGATGATATCCAGGACCAGCTGGCCAGGATAACGCGAAATGGTCATCAACCGCATGCGCATGCTGGCGAACAGGACAGATAAATTTGATCGCAGCGACGGAGCCCTGGTAGCCATCGAACGTTTACCTTTCCCGGGTATCCTCGGCGAGCGTGCGCCCGGTCTTGGCGATGAAGACGTCTTCTAGGGTGACTTCCTCAGGGGTGATCTTTTGAATTGCGGCTCCTGCTTCACTGAGGACGGCGATCAGCTGCGGCAGGATTTGATGGCTGTTACCCGTGACGACGGTCAGCAAATCGCCTCCATCTTTGGCGGTGCGGGTAGCCTGCTCGACGTCCGCCAGGCGGCGCACCGCAGCCACCGCTTTAGAGGAGATCACCCCCTCAATCCGCGTAACCTGGCTGCGCTCAAGGGATGTCTTTAATTCGTTGATGGTTCCCAAAGCCAATAACCGCCCGAAGTCGATTATCGCCACCCGGTCACACAGGGTTTCGGCCTCGGTCATGATGTGGGTCGTATAAATGACCGTCTTGCCCTGGGCATTCAAATCGCGTACGATGGCGCGCAGTTCGCTGGCTGAGGGCACGTCCAGGGTATTGGTTGGCTCATCCAGCACCAGGAGTGGCGCGTCGTTAATCAGGGCTTTCCCAAAGGCCAGATTCATCTTCTGACCCGACGAATAGGTCTCAACAGTTCTTTCCGAAATATCTTTCAGGCCGAGCAGGTCAATGATCTCCAGGGCGCGCTGACGCCGCTCGTGAGGGGAGAGGTGGTAGAGCGCGCCGAAGTATTCCAGGTTCTCGCGTCCGGTTAGCTTCCAGTACAGCCCGCGCTCACCCATCAGCATGCACCCTACCGAAGCTCGTACCTGGTTCTCCTGGCGCCCAATGTGATAACCATTAACCCAGGCGTCGCCGCTGGTGGGTAACAGCAAAGTGGTGAGGATCTTGATTAGAGTTGTCTTCCCGGCCCCGTTTGGACCGAGCAAGCCGAAGATTTCACCTGCATGCACTTCCATGGTTACGCCCTTCAGCGCTTCTACTGAGGTTTTCTGGGACTTTAACAATCCCTTCCGCTGGCGGACCTGGTAAGTCTTGGACAGGTTTTCAACACGAACGGTACCGGTCATATTTAATCTCTTTGGAAATGCATAATCGAAGTCGGATATTTCCCCTTATCCCAGGTCTTTTATCTTCACTTCCATCCAAATTAAAGTCTGTAATATATGGAAACCAGCTTCCTGAAAGGCTTGCACTCCACGGCTGGCTGGATAATCCATTACCATCCGCTTTCGTTGAGCTAATTGCCGCCGGGCGTGGGGCAGAAGGGCTGCGATGGCCAACTCTTCGTTTTCCGGGGTGGAGGCCAGCCACAAGTGGTCGGCGTGGTCGGGATGTGCCTGCCAGGATAGCACCCCCAGCAATTTCCGCTCCCGCTCAGCCGCCCACTGGCGCACATCGACCGCAGCCAGGAACCGGTAAATCCCTCCCCACAAGTCCGGGCGCAGCGCGTTGAGGTTGAACGGAAAATGCCATGTCAATTCGGGTGGGTACATGCGTTCTAACCAGGCACGCTGCTGAAGCCAATGCTGTGAGCGCGGTGGGATGAACCTAACCCCGCTTGACTGCCAGCTCTCCCCAAGGGAAGCGAGATGTGGGGATTTATGATTACTTTCCCAAGTCGTGCGCCGGGCGCGTTCGGTGAACCCAAAGGACTGGTAGAGGTTAAACGCGGGAATATTTTCTTCACGAACATGCAGCCACACAGCGGACGCGCCACGGTTGTGAGCATGCTCCAGGGCAATCTTGGTGAGGGCCCGCGCGATACCCTTGCGGCGGTAATCGGGATCGACCGCTACATTGGCGATCAGGTAACGCTTCTGTCCCAGTAAGGTGAAGGGTATCAAGCTGAGATTGCCTGCTAGGTGGCCATTTTCTTCCCATACATAACCAGATAGGGGCATCGATATATGATCGGCGACGTTCGCTGCCCAGCGCAAGTAACTCGGGTTGCGCGCTGCGGTATGCATTTGCTCAACGTAGCGTTGGCCATCTTCGTCCAGGGTATCGGCGAAGCAGGCTTGCACTAGGTCGGCGACAGCGTTTAAATCGCGCCGCACGTCAAACGGGCGCAGATGGCTGGCAGGCGGGGTCAGATGTCTGGTAATGGCGCTCATTTGGGTCGCTCGAAGACTTAGCCACTCAGTCCGCTAATTCCCCCATTTTACACCAGAGTATGGCAGATTGAAGCTCAAAATCCACTCGCTTTCCTCTTGCGCCCGTTGTAGACAGGTTGTACAATATCCAAACAATTGTTCTGTAAATGCAGTCGGGAAGCCAGGGAGAAAAGGCATGGCCTTGGATTTTCAACAAATTCGAGAACAAGTCAGCCAGCTGGGCGAGAACGCGCCTCGGCGCGAACAGCGCCTGCAGGAATTGAGACAGCAGGCTTGCATACTCCTGGAAAGTAACGCCCATCGGATAGAAGACCTACGTCTGAAAGTACAAGATGTGGTTCGCAGCCATGATCCCTCCCTGCGCTGCGCCTTGCCCATAGCTGAAGCGCTTAACGCCCATTTCCGTCTCCCAGAGCTTCGCGAGCCGATAACCATTCTGGCAGCGGATGGCTCCCAGATCGCCCCGGACCGCCATGCCGAAGTGCAGTTTAGTGTGATCAACGTTGGGGCGGTCCAGATGTGCCTGGGATCGTCAGAGCCGACAGTCACCAGGGTTATGAGCCGCTTGTATTACGACGAAGACCTTTACACAGCTACCGGCACGATCACCGATGCCACCCTGGCTCTGCGACGTGACTTTCACGAGCGTCTGATGCTGGCTGATCTAGCCGGCCATACTCCGCCCCCAGTGATAACCTTTACCGACGGGCCGATGGAATTATGGGGAGGGAAAGTAGGTGAAGGGGAAGAAGCCTCCGAATTCCGGAAAAGCCTGGCTGCATATACCCAGGTTCTGTCGAACCTGTACGAGCTCCAGGTCACCACCGCCGGGTATGTAGACAAGCCTGGCGCCAACCTGGTACTGCGCCTGCTCGAAGTCGCTCAAACCCCCGAAGAGGAACTTGCCGATATACGCAAAAGGCACCCCTTGCGTGGCGTGAGCGATTTTGACTTGTTTTACGATCTGCTCGAGGTGGGAGAACGCTCGGCGGTCTTCGCTATTCAATCCCAGTCGGCTAAGAGCTATACAGGCCCGCTAGCCCTGCACTTCTTCTACCTCAACGTCGGGCGGCAAGGCCATCCCTGGCTGGCGCGGGTCGAGATCCCTGCCTGGGTCGCTAAGAGCCCACGAATGTTGGACGACTTACATGCCGTCCTCATCCATCAGTGCCGCACCTTGGGCTCGCGCCCTTATCCTTACCTGCTCCATCGCGCCCACGAGACCGCGCTGGTGAGCCTTCAGGAGAAAGAGCAGATTACCACAATGATCACCCTTGAACTGCGCAGACGCGGGGTTAAGGTTGGAGAAAAGTCCTACAAGCAGGCTGCTAAAGAACTTTCCAGCAGAGCGAGGTATGAAGGATGACGACCATTGAGATCGGACGAATGTTGCGCGCCGGAACCTCCGGGTTTGTTGTGGGCTGCCGGGTTAGCCAGTTGAATCTCCCTTCTTTTGGGGCACTGGTGAGCGTCCCTCTGGAAGATGGCTACCAGATCTATGGTCTGATCCAGGATATCCACATCGATGACGACGGGCTGGTGCGCCAGCTGGTCACTGCCGATGGGGTAGACGCGGCTGTCATCGCCGACAACCGCCTCAACCGAAATGTGCCGGTGGAGATGAGCGTGCTGACAGTAGGCTACCAGCAGGATGGCCGCATCTACCACCTGTTACCGCCGCGCCCGCCGCTCAGCCTGGACATGATCTACTTATGCAGCGCTGAGGACCTACGGCGCTTCACCCGCGCCGGTCGGTTCGGCTACCTGCGCCACATCCTGCGCGCCAAGGACCTGCCTGTCGGCGAACTGCTGGCGGCTCATCTCCAACAATCCGACCAAGCTCACCGGGCAGCAGGAAATTCTGACTGGGCTGCGGCCGCGGCCCAGGAACTAATCACTCTGCTGCGGGACGATTACCCGGTGCTGATGAGCGTATTGAGCGCATTGTCGGATGCAATCGAATTGTAGATTTTAGAAGGACGATTATGAGCAATCAGCACTCAACAATCAACAATCAACAATCAGCAATCGGCTTTGTCGTTGGCGGTGGGCTGAAGGAAAATCTGCGCGTACGCCTTACTGTGCCCTCTCAATCTGTGCAGGAAGGGGCGTTCGTCGTGGTCGAGAGCGGCGAGTGGTTGTTTTATGGCCTGGTGACAGACTTGCAGCTAGGCGCCACCGACCCGCGCTTCGCCGACGAACAAAGCGAGACCCGCCTGCCGGTCGATCTGGCGCGCCTGCTCCACGGTCAAACGCTCTATACCAACCTGGAGCTGTTGCCGGCATTGATGCTGGAACGCGGCCCCGATCCCGTAAGCCCAGCATACCAGATGTGGGCTGACGAAATAGCCCAGGGGCTGCGACCCGCACCGCGCCCATTACCGGTTAAGACCATCCCCGCTCATCATACCCCAGTCCGGCTGGCCGCCCCCGGCGACATCGCTGAAATCTTCGGCAAACCCGAAGAGAGCGGCAACTTTCCCATTGGCTATACTCGAGAGCAAGGTCATTCAGTTTGCCTCAACCTGGATAAGTTTGTCCAGCGTTCCTCCGGGGTATTTGGTGCCACCGGCACTGGCAAGTCCTTCCTAACCCGACTGGTGCTGGCCGGCCTGATCCATTTCAACCGCGCCTCGGTGCTGATCTTCGATATGCACAACGAGTATGGATTTGACGATACTGCTTCCGATACCGGCGAGCGCGTCACCGGCTTAAAGGCAAAATTCCCCAGCCGTGTGCGCGTAGTCGGCCTGGGACAGGGCGCACAGATCCGCGGCCAGACACCCGACTTCAACCTGGAGATCGCCATGCGCGACATCCAGCCAGAAGACATCGATCTGCTAACTCGCGAACTTAATTTGAAGGAAACCACTCCTACTACCCTTGAAGCCCTGGTGAACTCCTTTGGCCGGGAGAGGTGGTTCTCTGCCTTTCGAGAAATGGTCAACGGCGCGCTGGTCGAGGATGAGAACGGCAAAAAGGTGCCTGCCCCAGGCAGTGTGGCGTTTTGGGCCAACGACGCCGGGGTCAATGTGATGGCTGCCGAAGGCCTGCACTCCAAGCTTGGGCGCGTCTTCCGCCTGACCTACGTGGTCGAAACCCCAGCCAGCGACAGCATCAGCGAGATCATCAAAGCCCTGGAGGCCGGACAACACGTCATCTTGTCCTTCGGAAAACACGAGAGCGACCTGGATTACCTGCTGGTAAGCAATTTGCTGACGCGGCGCATCCGCCAGGCCTGGGAGAAGCGCACGAACGACTTCCGCGCTTCAGGCCAGGCTGAGCCGCGTCCGTTATTGATCGTTCTGGAGGAAGCTCACAAGTTGCTCAACCGAGAGATGGCTGCCCAGACGACTTTCAGTACAATCGCCCGCGAGTTACGCAAGTACTACGTCACTTTGTTGATCATCGACCAGCGTCCATCGCAGATTTATGACGAGGTCATGTCGCAGCTGGGCACGCGCATCTCTGGCTGGCTGGGTGATGAGGACGATATCCGCGCTGTGCTTTCCGGCCTGTCTGGGCGTGAGGCGCTGCGTGGTATGCTCGCCCGCTTGCAGCCCAAGGAGGAAGTCTTATTACTGGGCTGGGGGGTGCCGATGCCCCTGCCAGTGCGCTCCCGCCGCTACGATGACCAGTTTTGGAAAGAGCTGTTAGGGAAAAGGGAAAGCACGCGATCCGAATCACAAATTCTTAAGGAGTTAGGTTTCTGATGGCTTATGAAATTGAAGACCGTAAAATTGAAAAGGTGGTTTGAATCATGGACAAATTAGTCTTTATTGGTACTTCGAATGGCCTAGTGACCTGTGAATCTCGGGGAGAAGGCTGGCATGTAGTCCGCTCCGCTCTGCAAGGCCACTATATCACCTCCGTGGCTGTTGATGATGGTGTCGTCATGGCCGGAACCCAGGACGGGATCTATCGCTCGGATGACATGGGGCTTATTTGGCTGGAAGCGGACACCGGGCTAACCATTCGCCATGTCCGCTGGTTGGTTTTACACCCCAATAATCAGCAGCGCGCCTTCGGTGGGAGCGAACCAGCGGGAATATTTGTCTCTCAAGATGGCGGTCGGTCATGGCGACTCTGCCCCGAGGTGGAGCAGCTGCGCAAAAAGCATGGCTGGTCCTTGCCATACTCCCCGCAGGCTGGCTGCGTGCGTGGCTTTGCTTTTCTTGGCACTCGCGGCTATGCCGCCGTCGAAGATGGTTGCGTACTGGTATCAGAGGATGCCGGGGAGACCTGGCACTTACCCACAGGCAGCCGGGGCGACCCAGATCACATGCCACGTCCCGGGTTTGTCCATTCGGACGTTCACTCGATTGAAGTTCATCCGGTCTCGCCTGACCTGGTTGCCGCCCCTACCGGTGGTGGGTTCTTCCTGTCATCCAACGGCGGGTCGACCTGGGAGAACCTCTACCGGAACTGCTATTGCCGCGCCACCTGGCTGGACCCAGCTGATCCCGACCATATGATTTTGGGCCCGGCAGATTTTGTTGACCGCAATGGCCGCATCGAGCAGACTCGCGATGGCGGCCGCACCTGGCAGCTCGCCTCCGTCGATTTGGATGTCCCCTGGCGTCATCATATGGTTGAGCGATTCACTCAAGCCGGTGACGGATTGCTTGCAATTCTCTCCAATGGCGATTTGCTTTCTGCTAATTCGAGCGATTTGAATTGGCAGCAGATCCTCCCCGAGGTGAAGGATGTTAATGCGATCGCCATAATGAAATGACGAATAACTAACCACCAATGGCGAGGGTATTCGTAGTCCATCCTTCGTCAACACCAAGGGAGTAACCCAATGAAGAGATTAGAAAACCAGGTTGCCATCGTCACCGGGGGAGGGACGGGCATCGGGCGCGGCATCGCCCTGGCACTGGTCGCTGAAGGCGCACAAGTAGTCGTCTGCGGACGGCGGCAAGCCCCTCTTGAAAAGTCTGTCCAGACCATTCAACTTGCCGGCGGCGAAGCCCTGGCCGTGGTGGCTGATATCTCTGACGAAAGTGATGTCGAACGTCTGGTGCAGACCTGCCTGCAAGGCTTCGGGAAGGTTGATATCCTGGTTAATAATGCCGCCATCGACGGCGGTGGTTCTATCCACACACACGCGGTCGAGGAATGGGATCGTATCCAGGCAATCAACTTGCGCGGCCCTTTCCTGACTGCGCGCGCAGTGCTCCCGATCATGCGCGCCCAACATCACGGCCAGATCGTAAATATCAGTTCTGAATCTGGCCTGGAACACTACCCGGGAGATGGCGCTTATGGCGTCTCCAAGCACGCCCTGAATGCCTTGGGTGAATACATCCAGCGCGAGAACCAGGAACTCGGTATCCGCGTCAACACCGTCTGCCCCGGCATGGTGGTTACGGAGATGACACAAAATTCCCCGGGATTGGATCACAGTAAATGCCTCTACCCGGATGATATTGCCGACCTGGTGATCTGGTTAGTGACGCGCCGGCCTAATATCAAGATCGGTACGCCCATTTTGATCCAAACCATGGAAAACCCCTGGACTTGATCGAGAGAACCCTCTGATGAAATTCTTTGATCTCGTGAACATATCTGAACGCTATCTAGACCTGATCAATCCCATCTCTCCCGAGAAGATCATTACACTTGGTAAAATGCTCCGGCTAAATTCCAATAGCCGGGTGATCGATTTTGGCTGCGGCTTCGGGGAAATGCTCGCCCTGTGGGCGGAGCTGTTTGACATTTCTGGCGTGGGCATCGACGTCCGCGAATATGCCTGTCAACGGGCGCACCAGCGGATCGCTTCGGCTGGATTTGCCGACCGCATCGAAATATCTTGCACCGAAGGAGCCTCCTATCCCTTCGCTAGAAAAGCTTTTGACGTCGCCCTTTGCAGTGGGGCGACTTTTATCTGGAATGGCTTTGCAGCTTCTATTCGCACCATGCGGGAGGCCATTAAAGACGGCGGAAGGCTCGCCATCGGTGAAGTGTTTTGGCTTACCGACCAGGTGCCATCTGAGTTCCGCCTCCAGCAGAAAGATGTCAATATGGAGATTGACCTGCTGGCCATGGCTCACCAGGAAGGCTTCGATTTCGAGTACATGCTGCGCGCCAGCCGCGAAGACTGGGACCGCTACGAAGCTGGCAATTGGTATGGATTGGTACGTTGGATCGAGGAGAATCCCGATCACCCGGAACGCGAGGAGGTGATCGACCATCTTCACCAAAGCCAGCATGAGTACCTGCGCTATGGCCGCCAGTATTTTGGCTGGGCAATTTACATTCTTTCCCCGATGGATTATTGAATACCATTTACGATCTCTCTACAGTACGCGCCCTGGCTTTACACGCCCAAGGCTTGACCATGCCCAACGGTCTGGAGGGCGCTCCAACCCAGGAAGCGATCTCCGCTACAGTCAAACAGCTAGGCTGTGTCCAGTTAGACACCCTGCAGATGGTGCGACGCAGTCATTACCTGGTCTTGTGGAGCCGGCTTGGTCGTTATGATCCCGCGGATTTCGACCGCCTGATCTACGATCCCAACGAGCGCCGTCTGTTTGAAGGCTGGCAACACGCCGCTTCAATTATTCCCCTGGAAGATTATCGCTATCAAATCCCCCACATGCGCCGGCTGCGAGAAAACCCGGCCGGGATGTCTCTCAAGTGGCTTCAAGATCCAGAAAGCAGCGAACTCTTAAATAAGGTGATGGAACGAATTCGCCAAAACGGTCCGGTGCGGGCAGCGGATTTCGAATATAAAGGTCCTAAGCGGAGCAGCTGGTGGGATTGGAAACCGGCTAAAAATGCGTTAGAACACCTTTATGCCTGGGGTGATCTGATGATCGCTGATCGCAACAACTTCCAGCGCATTTACGACCTGCGCGAACGTGTCTTACCAAATTGGGTAGATACCAGTGAGCCAACCTGGGAAGAGCGCCACCATTATTGGGTTGAACAAGCTGCCCGGGCGTTAGGCATCTGCAAGCCTATCCAGCTTGCCGAATATGCTTATATGAAACGCGGGAAAGCCCGATCTTATGTCGAAAACCTGTTGAAGGATGGTGTTTTGATTGAGGTGCGGGCAAGTTTGAACGATGGGAAAGTCCATTCGATGGTCATCCACCGGGAGAGCTTACCTCTCCTGCACCAGGCCGCCGATGGGGTAATAAATCCGGGCCGAACTACGTTTCTCAGCCCGTTCGACAACCTGTTCTGGGCGCGTGGCCGGGACGTCCAAATCTGGAATTTCCGCAACGTTTTGGAAGCGTATAAACCGGAAGCACAGCGCATTTGGGGTTATTTCTGCATGCCGATCGTGCACAGAGACCGACTGATTGGTCGGTTTGATCCAAAGATGAACCGAAAAACCGGTATCATGCAAATTAAAGCAATTTTTTTAGAAGCGGGAATTGAAATCAGTGATGAGTTCATTGCTGATATCGCCACAGCATTGCGGGATTTTTTAACTTTTCACGCTGCTAAAGACATGGTTATCGAGCGCAGCGAGCCTGCTGAACTTGGATTAAAATTAATGGCAGTGTTGTGATCAGGCATTGCAATGTTAATAAATCAGGGGTAATCATACGAATTACGCATTACGTTTTACGTATTTCTTTTTAAGAGCCCCTGTCGGTCGTTTTCTTACCGGTCTATTATTCACGCATATGAATAAGTTTATCCCATTCGACCGCATATCGGAGACGGATACCCTCATAGCTTTCCACCATCCTCAACCATCTCACCCCTTGCATATCCTGTTAATTCCCAAGAAGGGTATAGCCAGTCTGATGGACTTAAGTGAAGAGGACAATATCCTATTCGTTGATCTGGTGAGAACTATTCAAATGATTGTTAAGCGATTCTCGTTAGAGCCAGGGGGATATCGCTTGATCGTGAACGGGGGAAAATACCAGGAAATATCTCAACTGCATTTCCATCTGATCTCAGAGGATTTTTCTCAATCTCCGTAATTATTAAATATCCCAATTACTTTGTCGGCATAATAATAACCAACATTCATCGGTCCATAATACTTTAGAGCTTCTCGAACACTGCCATATTTTTTAACTAGTCCAGCAAGCATTCCAGTCCCATATTTGATGTTGAAGTCAGGGTCTTGGAGCTCCTTAATTGTCGGCCGGTTTGTAAAACATGGACCATTCTTACACTGGAAAGTCGCCGCAATCCCATCTTTTGGCATGACTTGCATTAATCCAACTGCTCCACTACGTGAATACGCAACAGGGTTGCCTCCGCTTTCTTGCCATATTAATGCAGCAATCAAGTCTGGATCAAGGTCATTCTTCTGTGAGTATGCAGTAATCAGCTTGCACCATTGACGGATGCTTTCAGGGTAATTTCCACTCACCAAGCATTTCTTAGAATCATTTTTATTCGATTCTCCTTTTTCTTCCTTATTATCCTGAGTCTTTTCTTCGCTTCCATTCGACGTTACGTGTGCAAGGTTATTTTTCTCTACCTGATTCCCAATGTCATCTGAATTATTTATCTTGATCTCTGAAATTAATGCTGCTGGCCAGGAGACACCCTCGGTTATTTTCATTGTGAAGGAAGCCAAGATCAAACTTCCTAGTATTGCTCCAGGAAATATTAGCTGTACTACTGGACCCATTTCGACCTCCAATAATTCATATCACCAGTTGACGAATTAATCGCACAGCAATAAAATAGCACAGATGTTCTAATTTGTCAAGAATCTGAACTTGAAAAACCTTGACAAAACGAACATATGTTCTATAATTAACCCAAGTTGCTACAATTTTTAGAATCTGAGTGCAGAGTATCCAGCTGGCAACTTAGGCAAATTAAATCGGAAAACCATGAGATTAAGGAGGCAACATGAGTACAACCACCGCACACAATCTGAAGTTTATTGGGCTTACGCGACGCTTCAACTTGAGGCGTGGATTAGCCTTCGGCATCATGATCGTCGGTGCCCTGCTCGCCTTTGAAATATTTAATTACAGCACGACGGTTTTTGCCCTATCAGACCTACTCGGGGACCTGGATTTCGCTGGTTTACGATGGGCTACTATCCTGGCGATCGCATTTTGTGGTATTGACTTTGCGGGAATCGCCAGGCTTTTCACCCCCGAAGAAGGCGCTAATGAGCCAACAGAAGTCTGGTATCTCTTCGGCGCCTGGTTACTCGCGGCGACCATGAACGCAATGCTCACCTGGTGGGGCGTATCCATCGCCCTGCTCAACCGGGAAAACTTGGGGAATGCGGTCGTTGAACGGGAAACACTCTTAAGAATAGTACCGATCTTCGTAGCCATCCTCGTCTGGCTGATCAGGGTTATGATTATTGGCACCTTCTCTGTTGCCGGGGATCGACTCTTTAGCCAGGCCGATCGGCGGATAGGGCAAGGTCAATATGGAGCCTATCCTTCAAACAGACCCACCTCAAACCGAGTCAATCCCTCCGTAAATTCTCCTCGCAACCCGAATGGTGTGACACCAGTTGCAGCTACCAATCACCGGAGCGCCTATAAACCGAGTCAACAAACCGAGCAACTCTATACCCGCCCTGAACCAACATATCACCCATTAACGATGAGCGCCCGGTCAAGCGGCAACAGCGGAACAAACCGTTCCTCACTCCCACCAAACCGATAAGTTGGTTGTCATTGCTTCGATCCTGCATAGAACGCAGGGTCGAAGCAATCCTCTCTTAGCTTGAAAGAGATTGTATCTAAGATATGCAATCCCCCACAGCCAGAGGCAGCCATACCACGAATGTCGTCCCCAGTCCCTCTTTTGAATCCACTTCTATCCTGCCTCCATGATTGCGGACGATCCAATAGGCGATTGAAAGCCCCAGACCAAAACCTTTGCCATCTCGTGAACGGGTGCGCGATTTCTCCCCACGATAAAACCGCTCAAAGACATGCGGCAGATCATCCGGTGGAATGCCGGGGCCAGTGTCGTGCACAGTGAGCTTGGCCTGGTTGCCAACTTTACCCAATCCCACGATCACCTCACCCCCGCTGGGTGTGTAATTTATAGCATTCCCAATCAGATTTACTAAAACTTGCTTGAGCCGATCCTGGTCGCCGCACACGAGCACCTGATCGATATCACCCAGGCGTAGCTGCAATCTATCGCGAGCAAGTATACGCATTTGCTGAAGCCCCTCCAGGACCAGTGTATCCATTTCAACTACACGCCTGTCCAGGGGAAGTTTGCCAGATTCCGCCTGAGCTAAGAGCAACAAATCGCCGACCAGGCGAGTCAGACGGTCAACCTCGGTGTCAATCCCGCTCAGCGATTCTTCATCTGAAGAACCCATGTGCCGCATCAGATCAACATTGCCTTTGATGACCGTGAGGGGAGTGCGTAGCTCATGACCGACATCTGCCAGGAAGCGTCTTTGGGTGTTAAATAGACTTTCTAGGCGGCCGAGGGTCTGATTAAAGGCATGCATCAGCTGGCCTACTTCGTCGTCCGGCGATCCTTGATAGGAGATGCGGCGGGACAAGTCGTCTGCTCGGGTGATCCGGAGCGCAGTTTCTGTAACTGCTTTCAGAGGGGCCAACGCGCGACGGGTGCTCAACCAGCCGACCAGGCCGGCCACAGCCATCGATATAACCGCGCCGATCAACAAAACGGGCACGAGCGCCCCTAGGGTAGCATCAACTACTGCAAGACTGCTGGCCAACTGCAGCTTGCCAATCAGATGTCCTCCGACCTCCAGTGGGACACTCAACACACGTAAGTGCACCTCATCGATATAAACATCGCGAAAGATCGGGACAGATGACTGCCAGCCGAGGCTATCAAAAGGACCCAGGAAACCTGGGAGGTTGGAGGATATCAGCTGCCCATGCCGGTCCCACGCCAGGGCGTAAACGCTTTCAACCAGGTCAAGCGAAGGCAACTTGATCACTTGCATATCCCTCGCCGACTCCACTTGCACGTTGTTGCGAATTTCTTCGAAAGTCTGGATCAGTTTTTCGTCGATTTGATTGATCAGCAGGTAATTGACAAAGAGGTAGATTGTAACGCCAAAGAGAAGCAATATCCCACCCAGTAGTGTTGTGAAGAGCAGCGTTAGACGCGCGCGCAGGGACATTCAGGGGTTAGATGGGTTCACGCAGCACGTAGCCCATACCGCGCACTGTATGGATCAGACGAATTTCCTCCTCAAGCTCGAGTTTCTGGCGTAAATAGCGGATATATACTTCGATGATGTTGCTCTCGCCGCCAAAATCGTAACCCCAAACCCGATCGAAAATCATATCACGCGTCAGAACCTGGCGCGGATGGCGCATAAAGAGTTCAAGAAGGTCATACTCTTTGGCAGTCAAGGAAATAGTTCGTTCGCCGCGATACGCTTGACGGGTGCCAGTATCCAGCGAAAGATCTGCAAACCGCAATACCTGGGGACGGCTGGGTTGAGCCCGCCGCAACAAGGCGCGGATGCGCGCCAGGAGTTCATCCAGATTGAATGGCTTGACCAGGTAATCATCCGCGCCCATGTCCAGGCCGAGTACCCGGTCGTTAACCGTATCTTTTGCGGTCAGAATCATAATCGGCACAGGGCCGCCAGTGCGTAGGCGTCGGCATACCTCTAATCCGTCGATTCCTGGCAGCATCAAATCTAAGACCACTAGGTCAGGGGGATTGTCCCGGGCAATTGCCAGACCAGTATGACCGTCGGTCGCGGCATCTACCTGATAGCCTTCGTAGGCCAGTCCGCGGCGGAGAAACTTGAGGATCGCCTCATCATCTTCGATGACCAAGATCCGTGCACTCATAAGCCCTCCTGTTTTTCAGATCTTCGCAAAGGGTCTGCGAGCGACATATTTTCTTAATGAATATACCACAGCCTGGGAAAAGAAAAAAGGCCGCCGGAATCCTGGATATTAAAATGACCTGGACATAGGGCAGCCTATTCCTCAGGATCTAAGCGATTTAGGCCAGCTCGATTACAGCACCAGCAGCTTCAAGCTTGGACTTGGCGTCATTGGCGACTTCCTTGCTAACGCCCTCCAGCACCTTAGCGCTAGCTGTCTCGGCCATATCCTTGGCTTCTTTCAGCCCCAGGCTGGTCAGCTGGCGAATAGTCTTGATGACCTCGATCTTCTTCGGCCCAGCTTCCTTAATTACCACGTCAAATTCAGTCTTCTCTTCGACGGGCTCAGCCGCCATCGCGGAGGGAGTAGCGGCCGCCGCCATCGCGACGGGAGCAGCCGCAGATACGCCCCATTTCTCTTCAAGCATCTTAACCAGATCAGCAGCCTCCAGAACAGAGAGTTCACTCAGCTCTTCGGCTATTTTCTTTAGATCAGCCATTTTAACTTACTCCTTTTTATAGATTATTGTCACTTAGAGTTGTTACAAAGCAAATTAATCATCTTCTATCCGGCTATCCTGCTAACGCGGCTGCATCTTTCTCAGCATAAGCCTGGAGAATCGCAGCAACTTGGCGAGCAGGTTCAGCCAATATCCGGGCGACCTTGCTGGCGGGGGCCATCAGGGTACCTAGCAATTGTGCGCGCATGATTGGCAGCGGCGGCAATTCAGCCAGAGCGATCACCTGTCTCATGCTCATCGGTTGGTGCTCCAGGAAACCGCCTTTTATCTTGAGGGACTCAACGGATTTGGAGAAATCTGCCATTGTTTTTGCCATGGCAGGCGCGTCCTCAAACGCGAATCCAGCCGCGGTGCTGCCCTCAAAATATCCTTGCGGTATCGGGAACCCAGCCTGCTCAAAAGCCAGGTTAGCCAGGGTATTCTTGATGATATGGAATTCTCCACCCACCTCGCGGGCTTTTCCGCGCAGGCTGTCGACATCTTTCATTGTTAGCCCAACATATTCCACAAGGATGATCGCCCGGCTTTTATCGAGCCACTCCTTGTATTCCGCAATCAGTTCCTGTTTGCGTTTCTCTGATATAGCCAATTCTTTCTCACCTCCTTCCTGTAATGAAAAGTCTTTGCCTCACACAGTTGCCGGGCAAAGACTCTCCTCTCCGTGGAACGGAGTCGTTATCAGCTCAAGGAGTGGCCTTCACCTCGGCAGGGTATTAAGCTGGCAAGCTTCTCAGCCCTTGGCGCCTGCTGTCTCTGGCGAAGCAGTTGGTTTTAACCGGCTAAAGCCGGTCGAAGAATATTGATTAAATAGGTATCGTCCTTATTCGTGTATCTCCATCGCCTGGGCCTGGATGGGATCAACCTTAATCCCGGGGCCCATGGTCGTGGACAGGGTTATGCGGCGAACATAAGTGCCTTTAGTTGCCGAAGGTCGCGCCTTCCTGATGGCTTCCATCAAAGCTGCCATATTCTCGTACAACTTCTTCTCATCGAAAGAGGTTTTCCCAATCGGAATATGCAGGTTGGCAGTCTTATCCACCCGGAACTCGACCCGGCCGGCTTTGGATTCTTCAACCACTCTCGCGATATCCTCGGCAGGCACCACAGTACCTGCTTTCGGGTTCGGCATCAGGCCTCGCGGACCAAGAACGCGGCCCAATCGACCAACTTTTCCCATCATATCAGGGGTGGCAATGGCTACGTCGAATTCGGTCCAGCCTCCTTGGATTTTCTGCAGGGTCTCATCGTCGTCAGCCACGACATCTGCACCTGCCTCACGGGCCAGGGAAGCTCCTTCGCCCTGGGCAAAGACCAGCACCCGCACGGTTTTTCCGAGGCCATGTGGTAGCACGACAACATCGCGCACCTGCTGGTCGGCGTGCCGAGGATCGATGCCCAGGCGGATATGGATTTCGACCGTGGCGTCAAAATTCACCGTCGAAGTTTCTTTAGCGAGGCCAATCGCCTCATCTGGCTCATAATTACGGTTGTGATCGACTTTCGCCGCCGCTGCAAGATATTTCTTACCATGTTTAGACATTAGGTCTCCTTTGTGGTGATAGCGGGCAGGTATCGCCCTCCCACAGGTTTCTATTCCACTACCTCTAGACCCATATTTTGGGCCGTACCTTCAATCTGGCGCATCGCGCCTTCCAGGTCAATCGCGTTCAGGTCTTTCATTTTCTGTTCAGCGATCTCACGCACCTGGCTGCGCGTTACTTTACCAACCTTTTCGCGTGGAGCATTGGCGGACCCCTTCGCCACACCAGCTGCTTTTTTCAATAGCACAGATGCCGGTGGAGTTTTCAAGATGAAATTGAAGGATCCGTCGGTGAAGATGCTGATCTCGGCCGGGATTATTTCTCCTGGACGATTAGCCGTACGGGCATTATATTCTTTACAGAAAGCCATCAGGTTGATCCCGTGTCCTGCGAGGGCCGGGCCAATGGGGGGTGCAGGATTAGCCTTGCCGGCCTCAATCTGCAGACGAACGATTGCTTTTAGTTTCTTTGCCACAATTATCTCTCCTGAGTGGTTTTAACGGGTGATCGGGAAACACCCTCCCACCTGCTTCGATCAGGCCT
>Ga0154886_1105_pt2 | contig 23954 bp, 18 predicted proteins | sample Rifle2008BG19ft_FD_105858 | JGI IMG/M metagenome (GOLD analysis project Ga0154886, IMG submission 105858) | Chloroflexi bacterium RBG_19FT_COMBO_55_16
CGGGGATGGCTTAGAAGGGGTAGTCGGCCAGGTGCGGGGTGTGACCCGGGTTAACGCCGGCTCTGATGGAGGTTTGGAGTTTGAAACCAGCCCTGGCCAGGACGTCCGCCCTGATGTAGCCCGTGCGGTGGTTTCAGCGGGTTATGACCTGGTGGAGCTGCACCCGATCGGAATGAGCCTGGAGGAAATCTTTCTGCAACTAACGCGCGAGGAACCAACCCCGCCGGAGGTGGCGGAAGAGGTTGAGCAAGATGATTTAGGAGCAGACAATGCATAATATCTGGACGATTGCCCAACGGGAGTACAAACTGTATTTCGCCACACCGATCGCTTACATGGTGGCGTTCATGATCCTATTGATTATCGGTTTTATCTTCTATGTTAACCTGTCAGCTGCTATGGTACAACAATTTGCGCCTGGGGTAGATATCGTTCTCGGCCCCCTGGTTACCTTGTTACTGTTTGGCACGCCGGCTATTACGATGCGCTTGATCGCCGAAGAGCAACGCATGGGGACGATTGAGTTATTGCTCACTGCTCCTGTGCGCGATTATGAATTGGTCGTCGGCAAATGGCTAGGCGGTTTTCTCTTTCTGTTAACGCTCGTCGCGGTGACCTGGGTATTCCCGTTGGCATTAAACAGTTTGGTGGATCCCGGGATCGACCAGGGACCACTTTTGTCCGGTTATCTAGGGATAGTGCTGATCTGTGCGTCGCTGGTGGCGATTGGGGTGTCGGTCTCCGCTGTGTTCAGCAACCAAATCGCAGCCTTTTTTGCAACGCTGGGTATCTTTTTGTTGCTGTGGTTGATCAGCATGCCATCAGATGCAATTGGCTCCATCGGAGCAACCTTGCTGAATTACCTGGATTTCAGTGAACATTTCTATCAAACCCTGTTCCGCGGCGTGATTGATTTACGCGACATTGTTTATTATCTCAGCGTCACCGCTCTGGCGTTATTCATGGGGACGATGGCGGTTGAGACACGGAGGTGGCGTTAATGAAGCCCATATGGCGACGGATTGCCCCTACGGGGTTGTATCTGACCTTGGCCGCAGCACTGGCAGCGATTGGACTGTATATCGTCCAACGTGAATGGAACTTATTCCTGCAGATCAGCCTAGGGCTGGTCGTGGTTGGTCTGGCGTTGTTCGCTATCCTGGATCCAGAGAGGGTGCGCGTGGCTTTGACGGGCCGCCAGGCACGCTACGGTAGCAACGCGTTGGTGATGAGCCTGGCTTTTATCGGCATCCTGGTGGTTGTCAATTACCTGGTCTTCAAGTATCCGCAGCGTTGGGACCTCACCGAGAACCAGCAGTACACCCTGGCGTCTGAAACGCTTGACACATTGAAGAGCTTGCCTGCTCAGGTCAAGGCGTTGGCATTCTATACACCGCGCGTACCGAAAGATAGTGCTGAAGGTTTGTTGGACCAATACAAGTTTCACAGTGAAGGAAAGTTTGATTACGAATTCATTAATCCGGAGACTGACCCAATCAGAGCCCAGCAGTTTAACATCACGCGGGATGGCACTGTCGTAGTCGTCTTGGGCGAGAAGCGCGAGCCAGTGACCTTTATCTCCGAGCAAGAATTAACTGGAGCATTGGTGCGCCTGATGAGCACGGGGAAACGGACGGTTTACTTCCTGACCGGTCATGGGGAATTTGATCCAGAAACTACTGGAGAGGGATCCTACAGCCTGGTGAAAGCGTCCCTGGAAAACAAGAATTACACGGTAGCCAAGCTCGACTTGCTCTCGACGAATGAGATCCCCCAGGATGCAGCTGTGATCATTATCGCCGGACCGCTCAAGCCAATCACCCCCCAGGAAGTGGATCTTTTGAAGGCCTACATGGATGCCAGCGGATCCTTAATCGCCTTGGAGGAACCTTTGCCAATGACCCAATTTGGGGACCAACCTGACCCGCTGGCGGATTACCTGTCCGGGATATGGGGGATCGAATTGGGCAACGATATGATCGTGGATCTGAGTACTAACCAACCCTACGTTGCAGTGGGCAGTGTGTATGGTAATTCTGTCATCACCGAAAAAATGCAGGGGATGTTTACCATCTATCCGACGACGCGCAGCGTCACCGCGGGTGAGAGCGCAAGCCTTATCCAGCGGGAAGAGCTGGTGTCTAGCTCCGAGCAGTCCTGGGCGGAAAGCGACCTGGCAGCTTTGACCAACCAAACCCAAGGCGCGGAAACCCCTCAGATTCAACCAGATGAGGGTGTGGATCTCATTGGCCCCGTCTCATTGGCGATGACTGCCGAAGACACCGACAAAGGTGCTCGCCTGGTGGTCTTTGGCGACTCGGAATTCGCCTCGGATACCTTCTTTAACCAGCTTGGCAACGGGGATATTTTTATCAATAGTGTGGATTGGGCGGCTGAACAGGAAAACCTGATCAACCTGACCCCCAAGGAGCAGGTGCAACGCCTGTTGATTCCACCGGGACGCTATACGATGAACCTAATCCTGCTCGCTACGGTATTTATTTTGCCGAGCATCGTATTGCTGGCTGGAGTCGTTGTCTGGTGGCAGCGCCGCCGGCGAGGGTAGCCAAACGATGATCCGTAAAACAACCTGGATTTTATTGGGAATCTTTCTTATCCTGTTGGTCGTGCTGTTTTTCCTGCAACGCTCCGGCTTTCAGGGAGAGGCAGAGACGGCTCCCACAGAGGCGGTAGCTTTCCTGTTTGATCTGCAGGGTAAATCTATCACCGGATTGAGAGTCACTGATGGGACAGGGAAGGTAGTCGAGGTACAGAAGATAGCCGGCAGCATCTGGACATTACTCGAACCCGTTGGGGAGCAGGCGGATACTGGGCGCATCGAATCGGCGATAGAGCAGGCAGGGAGCCTGCGCGTCCTGGCTACTTTAGAAACCGCGCTGGAACTGGATACCATTGGGTTAAACCCAGCAGCTTATCAGATCACGATCACGCTGGATAACGAGCAGCAGCAGACAGCGTTTGTCGGTAACCTGACTGCGACCCAAAGCGGGTATTATGCATTCCTGTTAGGGCAGCCTGAGGTGGTGGTGGATAAGATCAACATAGATGGATTGCTAGAGCTCCTTACCAATCCGCCGATTATGCGAACGCCAACTCCCCCACCCGCGGCAGACATGACACCGACGATACAACCATGATTATAAATTCGGGAAAGTCTCAAGATTGGATAATCTAAGATCAGATAATGCTTCAAACGAAATAGGTTGATTTATCTGATCGATTTGAACTTTCGGGAAATTGTGATGTTGTGGAAATGATAAATTGGGTATTGATTTTGGTATAAAAATGTTGTATTCTGGTATAGAAAGCTAATGGGATTTCCGAGCCTGTACTGGTACAGGTCAGGGAGTAAAAATGATTGACGAAGAACTATTAAGTGGAATTGAGGATCGTGAAGACGAACATCCAGCGGTCGCGCGCCTGATCGAGCTGGGAAGGCAAAAATCCTACGTCACGATCGATGACATTCTTCAATTCTTTCCAGAAGCCGAGCAAGATGTTGACCAGCTGGAGGAGGCTTTTGCGGCGTTGATGAGCGCAGGTATCCCGTATGTAGAAGATACAGCGATCGGCGGTCCGTCAGAAGAAGAGTTGGCAGACGAGGAGGAAGTTGAAGAAGAAGCGCGCCGGGTTTTGACCGCGGATGATAATTATCTGGCGAACATCGACACAGACGATACCATCGGGCTCTACCTGAAAGAGGTTGGACGCGTCCCTCTACTGACAGCGGTGGAAGAAGTCGAACTGGCACAGCGCATAGAGCGAGGCCGGTTGGCAAGGGAGGAGCTGGCGCGCGGCAATGTGACGCCTCGTCGGCGACAAGGATTGCAACGATTAGTCGAGGATGGTTGGGCGGCGCGCGAGCATCTGATCACCGCTAATTCACGCCTGGTGATCAGCGTCGCCAAGAAATACATGGGGCGCGGCGTGCCTTTCCTGGATTTGATCCAGGAGGGAAATATTGGGCTGATCCGCGCTGCCAAGAAATTCGATTACCGACGTGGCCACAAATTTAGTACCTATGCAACCTGGTGGATCCGGCAAGCGGTAACGCGGGCGATTGCCGACCAGGGGCGTACGATCCGAGTCCCGGTTCATATGGGTGATCAAATCAACAAGCTGCTGCGCGTGCAACACCAGCTTACCCAGCGACTAGGCCGCGATCCTTCTGTAGAAGAACTGGCGCAAGCTCTGGAAGTTACTCCTCAGAAAGTAGAGAACATGATCCAGGTGGCGCGACGACCATTATCCCTGGAGACACCTACCGACGACGAAGAGGATTCGGTGTTGGGCGATTTCATTCAAGATGATGAGATCCCAGCCCCGGACGACACTGCTACTTATAACCTTCTCCGGGAGCACCTGGAGAATGTGTTGGATGGGCTGCCGCCGCGTGAAGTACGAATTTTGCAGCTGCGTTACGGGCTGTTAGATGGCCAGGCTTACACGTTAGAGGAAGTTGGTCGCAAGATGGGGGTCACACGCGAGCGTGTACGCCAGATCGAAGCCCAGGCGCTGAGCCGCTTGAGACACCCGGCGATCCGGCGCAAACTGCGTGAATACCTGGGTTAAGAACGTTTCAACGATCGAAGGTTGAAAGATCGGAGCATTCTTATTAATCTGCCAGCCCCAATTCCTGTCCAAACGCAAACGAAAGGTACCAGGGGGAGTGAGTAACGCTGCCAGGCGAGTGGGATAGCCAGAACCATTCCGGTTGCCTGGAAGGCAGTCGCCAGGAGCAATAAGGCTACCTGACGACGAAGAGGGTATCCAGCGCGAAAGGCTTCTCTTCCAGCCCAAACCATCCCAAGGAAACTTAACCCCAACCAGAGGCTGGCCCCGATTGGATTACGCCCCAAGCTATGACCAGGCACAGCCAGGTATGCTTTTTCAGCTGGAGCAGTCTCGGCGCGGTAATTGCCAACCTCAGCGAACATGGGCGGGGCTAAATAGAGATGGCCTAACAACATGACGCCCCTTTCCCACGGAGATTCCAAAACTTGTTCAGGGAAATACTGCCGGGCATCGGCTACCTGGTGATTTAATAAATCCTGGCGGGTCTGGATCATCGCCTGAGCAGTAAGCCACGGCTCCCGCCAGAAAAGCGGATTGAGGGCTAGAGTGAGCCCTATATAAATTGTCAGGAATTGGACGACGTTGAAAACTATACGCGCCCATTTTGGGGGAATAGAGGTAGGCAGCCAGGCGACAGCGATCAGCCCAACCGGTAGCAGCGCAAGTGCCGAGTGCTTGGCGTTAAAAGCGAGTGCGGCTGCCAGCCCGACGAGCCAGGGGCGCCGTTCGGCGAAGCTCAGGCTGGCTAAGAAACCGGTAATGGCGAATAGTAAAGGCCCTTCAGCCATCGCCCGGCGAGCGTGCAACAAGACCAGGGCGTGCGTACCCAATAGCAGGGCAGCCAGGAATCCTTCTAACCTGCCTCCAGCAGAACAGGCAGCCAGGTATATAAAAGTAAGGCTGAACGGCAGGAGCAAAGTGAGCAACAAGCGGCCTGTATTCAGCAATGGCTGTCCTGGCAGAGCGCCAATCATTGAGTTGGCCTGCCAGGACTTCGCCCAATCCCAGTCGACAGGCACCGCTGACAGACCTGCCAGGGTGCGTCCGACTCCAAGCAGATAGCGAGTGAGCGGTGCATCCAGCAGGCGATAGATTTGTCGAGGGTCTTCAAGCCGGTGCGGGTTAAAGGTTAGGGAGAGTGGCTCCGACCAGAGCCAGTCGAAGTCGGAACTCATGTAGAGATAGGTACTCTCGTCTGGATGGAAAGGGATCAACGCTAATCCCCAGAGATGGTAGGCTGTGAGGGTTGCCAGGAGGAGCAGGAAAGGCCAGTGCTTGAAGAGGGCGTGTCTCAAAGTTTGCAGAAGTGTAATCTGAGCTTTTCTTGATACAGGCTAAAATCAGTAACCAGTTATCAGTGTCAGTAATCGGTAATTTGTGATCGGCAATCAGGCAGTATAAACCTGGTCATATTTAAATCTGTTTACTGTTGACTGATGATTGACATTGCAATTATATGTCGTGTCTAGTGGCGGTGAGATGACAGTTTTGTTATGATCCGGATCAAGGCGGGGTTAGTAGGAGCAATCGTAGTAGCGGTTGGCTTGAAAATGAGCCTGCTGGCCGCCGGCAGCGTGCCGTTCAACGCCGACGAGGCAGTGGTGGCGTTGATGGCGCGACATATCCTGCAGGGAGAACGACCAGTCTTCTTCTATGGACAGGCTTATATGGGCAGTTTGGATGCGTACCTCGTGGCTGTGGGCTTTTGGTTGATGGGTGAGAAGGTGTGGGTCATCCGGGTGGTGCAGGTGATCCTATACCTGGCGACACTGTTGAGCACAGCCTGGCTTGGGAAGGCGGCGTTCAGGTCGTGGAAGGTAGGTGTGATTGCAGCCTGGTTGCTGGCGATCCCAACGGTGAATCTGACGCTGTACACGACAGCTTCTCTAGGAGGATATGGGGAAATGCTGTTGATGGGCAACCTGATCTTACTGGTTGCTCTACGCATTGCGAAGAATATCGAGGCCGAGGAACAGAATAAATGTCTCTGGATTTGGCTGGCCTTCGGCTTCCTGATTGGTTTAGGCGGATGGGTATTTGGGATGACTTTGGTGTACAGCGTGCCCGCATGCCTCTTTCTGGTTTGGCGCGGGATGGGGAGCAGGACAAGCAGCACCATAGCGAAGAGACGCTCCACACGGCAAATTGACCAAGAAATGGGAATGCCTAGAAATTTAACTTTGGCTATTGTCGGTGCGGTGTTTGGAATGGCGCCCTGGTGGATTTACGCACAGAACTCAGGCTTGGTGGAGTTACTCAGGGAGCTTGGCGGAGGGGCGATCGCCGGAGTCGAGGGTTTAAGCTGGCCCTGGCAAGTTGCCCAGCATGGGTTCAACTTGCTTGTCTTTGGTAGTAGCGTGTTGTTTGGCTTGCGCCCGCCGTGGGAAGTGCGCTGGCTGGCATGGCCTCTCTCGCCATTTATCCTTGCATTTTGGCTTGGAGTGGTATTCGTTGCGATTTCTGCATTTCTGAGGTCTTTGATTAATCGCCAAAAGGTACAGAATGCCAAGGGTTTAATATTGTTGATGGGAGTAGTTATTACCCTGGCAGCAGGTTTCTTGCTCACGCCATTCGGGGCAGACCCTTCAGGCAGGTATTTTCTGCCGGTGGGCGTAATTATGGCGTTGTTCGCAGCTCAGGCAGTGTTGCAGTGGAGAGAACGGTGGAGACGTTGGAGCTATGGATTGGTTGGTTTGGTCCTGGTTTTCAACCTGTGGGGGACAGCACAAACAGCTCTGAATAACCCGCCTGGCCTGACAACACAGTTCGACGCCCAAACATGGATCGACCATCGCTACGACGAGGAGCTGATCGAATTCTTACGCTTGCAAGGCGAAAAGCGCGGCTATAGTAATTATTGGGTCAGCTACCCATTGGCATTCCAATCTGGTGAGGACTTGATCTTTGTGCCACGCTTGCCATACCACCAGGATTTTCGCTACACGGCGCGTGATAACCGTTATGAGCCGTATGACCGGCTGGTCGACCAAGCTGAACGCGTCGCCTATATTACCACCCACCATCCTGAGTTGGACAAGCGGCTACGGACTGGTTTCACTACCCTTGGAGTGGCTTGGGAAGAGGCAACCATCGGCGATTACCAAATATTTTATGGTCTATCGAGGAAGGTGAGGCCTGAAGAACTAAATATGGGAGGGTAAAACCGGCAATGTTTGAACGATCGAAATCTGGAGCGGGTTATATAGGATTTTAATACACTCCAATGGACGCTGATTCTCGTTTCCCAAATATTCTGCTACCTAGGTTGGGGGATATATTATTCATCGCGCTTTTCGTGGCAGTAATCGGATTGGGACCGCGTTTGTTGAACCAGGACGGTGACCTGGGGCGACACCTGACCATCGGCGAGTATATCCTGGATAATGGGAACATTCCAACCCGCGACCTGTTCTCACACACACTGGCTGGAGCAGCGCTAACTCCGCATGAGTGGTTAGCGCAGGTTATCTTTGCTGGAGCCAACCGCCTGGGCGGATTAGATGGCGTGGTTATTTTTTCTGCGCTGTTGATCGCCGTCACGTTCACACTCGTCTACCGCCAATGCTATCAACGGAGCAGGATCGCTCTCATATCACTGGGTTGGGCGATATTAGGAGCCGCGACTGCCAGCCTGCACTGGATAGCGCGTCCGCATTTATTTACTATATTAATGGCGATCCTGTGGGTTAGGGAACTGGAACGTATCCGGCTCGGGGGTGGCTCGCGTTGGTGGGCTTTGCCAATTTTGATGTTGTTGTGGGCAAATCTGCATGGGGGATTCTTGGTGGGATTTGTGATTTGGGGGATCTATCTGATCAGGTTTCAGTTTTCAGAAACAAGTAAGATGTTAGCCCTTGGAGTGATTTCTGCGCTGATAACGCTGATTAATCCAGTCGGGTGGCGACTGTGGGAGACGGGCCTGGGGTTTCTGCGCAACCCATATCTAGTTGGGCATACCGCTGAATACTTACCACCCGATTTCCATCAAGCAAGCGCATGGCCTTTCCTGGTGATGATTGCACTATCCATCCTGCTCCTGGGGTTAAGCCGTGATCGTAAGGTTTTTGTCCATATTTTGCTACTGGCTGCGTGGACGGTGATGGGATTGTACAGCGCACGCAATATACCTTTGTATGCCGTGATCTCGGCTCCAATCCTGGCGGAAGTGAGCGCAGGATTGATCAGACGGCTGCCGTTCTTTAAAGCATTTGTGCAGCTGGATGAGCGTCTGGTGGAGGTTGACCGAGGGCTGCGAGGACATGTCTGGCCAGCCCTGGCTGGATTGGCGGTGGTTGCGGCATTAGCCAGGGGGATAATCCTGGATTTCTCTGGTCAGGGCAACCACTTTTCACCACAAGTTTTTCCAGTTAAGGCAGTAGACTGGATGGAAGCGCATTCAATAATAGGGGCAGGCTTTAACTATTTCCCCTGGGGTGGCTATTTGCTCTACCGGACCTGGCCAGAGCAGCGCGTCTTCATCGATGGCCAGACCGATTTCTATGGGGAGCAATTGACCCGCCAATATGAGAAAGCCATCAGCCTGCAACCGGGTTGGCGCGAAGTACTGCATGAAAATCATGTGCGCTGGGTGCTGATGCCGCCAGAATCTTTATTAGCGCGCGCCCTGCAGGCTGAGCCAGGCTGGATCACGCTCTTTCGGGACGATACTGCTATTCTATTAGATATGAACCTTGACTATAGTCCCGATATTTCCCAAATATGGGAATCTCTGGGTGAAAACGGTATACAAGATGGAAGAGAACAAGGATTCTATACAAAATAGGTGGTTTATCCCGGTTGTAATGTTGGTGCTTGTCTTTGCTATGGCGGCGCGCACCCCATTGGACAGTGATCTATGGTGGCACCTGCGGGCAGGAGAAGCGACCTGGCAGTCTGGGAAACCAATATTGGTTGACTCGTTCTCCCATACACGCGCCGGCATGCCCTGGATTAATCATAGCTGGTTATCGCAGGTGGGGATGTATCTGTTGTTTCGAGCCGGCGGTTCCCTGGCTATAGGAGCCGCGGTTGCAGCCCTGGCCACGCTCAGCATGGGCCTGGTGTACATGCAGATGGGGGTTTCCCCCATCCTGCGCGCGTTTTTAATCTTGCTAGCGACGCCAATTGCAGCGCCAGTGTGGTCGCCGCGGCCGCAACTGGCTTCGTTAGTCCTGTTCGGGGTGCTCGCTTACCTGTTTTACTTGTATAAGTGCCAGCAGCGGGATTATTTGTGGGTGTGTATTCCTTTGTTTGTGTTGTGGTCCAACCTGCACGGAGGTTATGTTTTAGGTTTCTTACTGTTTGTAGCGCTGATCGCTGGAGAGATGCTCAACCATTTCCTTGGTCTTGAGGGGAGGGAAATTGTGCCATGGAAGGGCATCGCCCGTCTGGGGGTCTGGCTCGGCGTCGCCTGGTTGGTAGTGGCAATCAACCCCAACGGAACAGCAATGTGGGCGATCCCGATCAGAACGGTCAGCATCGGTGCGCTGCGCGATTTTATCTCCGAATGGCAATCACCAGACTTCCACCAGCTAACCCAGCAACCTTTCCTTTGGTTGCTCTTAGCGACCTTGGGGACAGCAGGTCTTTCCAGGAGGAGATTGGATGGCAGCGATCTGCTTAATGTAGGGGGATTTGCATTCCTGGCTATGCTGGCGCGCCGCAATTATGGTCCCTTTGCGATGGTGGCAGTGCCGGTACTTGCACGACATCTGAGCGCCCTGGGGTTGGAATGGCGAGTCCGGCATAGGGAGCGCCTGGAGCATCTGATCCCCCCGGAGCGTTGGAAACGATTGAACCGTCCAGTCGCGCGCCGGCCAGGATGGACACTGGCACTGAATGCCTTATTCATCGCTTTGCTGGCAGGGGCAGCGATCTGTAAGTTGTATTGGGTTACGACTCCAGAATTGGTAGCGAAGTATAGTGAAAGGTTCTATCCGGCAAAGGCGGTGCAGTGGATCGAGGCAAACCAGCCAACTGGGCGAATGTTTAACAACTATAACTGGGGGGGTTACCTGGCCTGGGAGCTGCGCGCTTACCCGGTTTTTGTGGATGGGCGTACAGACCTGTACGATGATCAATTCCTGCGCGAGTATCAGCAAGCAGCAGCTGGGGAGCAAGGTTGGGAGGAGACGCTGGATTATTATGCAGTCAATTTTGTTCTGAGCGAGGCTGGTTCTGGTTTGGATAGGGAGTTAGGGCGTAGCGCGGAGTGGGCGAAAGCCTATGACGACGAGATGGCCGTGGTCTACATTCGGGAACGCTAATTGGTGGGTTGCGATTAGTGAGGCGTTCACGAAGAACGCTAAGGATCATGAAGTAATCGTTGAGTACGTTATTGATGGCTTTCTAACCGCAGGCGATCCTATACAGATAGTGAGATTGAGGTTTACCGCAACCCAACCAGGTAGGTAACAGGGAGCCAGTGATAGCGATGATTGATGCCGGAGCAATCCGTCCCCTAGCTGGCCGAGAAGTGATAGACTTAATGGGTTTGACCAGCCCGGAATTCCTGGCACTAAGCGCGGGGAAGGCAACCGGGGTAAAGATCAAATATCCATCTATGCTGGAGGTATAAGAAGACTAACAATCGTGAACGAGGTGCGCAATCTCTTTTCCCGTATTTGGTATATATGGTTAATCTTGTTCCTGGTTCTGCTGGTGGGAGTCACCTGGGGTAATTATTATTACGCATTGCAAAATCCAGGCGGCAACGATTTTCTGGTACATTGGGTGGGGACACGCTCTTTGCTGATAGATGGTGTCAGTCCTTATAGTGATGAAGTAGCCATCAGGATCCAGACTTTGGCTTACGGTCGCCCAGCCAGGACGGGAGAACACGAGCTGCGCGTAGCCTATCCGCTCTATTCTGCAATTATCTTTCTGCCATACGCCCTGATCGGTGACTTCACCCTGGCGCGGGCGCTGTGGATGACCACCTTGGAGTTTTTCTTAGTGTTGATAGCCTTCCTAAACCTGCGGTTGACGCGCTGGAAATTGAACGCCTGGATGATTCCATTCTACCTGTTCTATTCAATCTTCTGGTACTACAGCCTGCGCGCTTTGATCAATGGCAACGCGATTATCCTGGTGACGCTGCTGATCTCAGGAGCTTTTGCGGCGTTGCGCGCAGGAAGAGACGAGCTGGCGGGGATTTTGCTTGCCTTTGCCACGATCAAACCGCACGTGGTAGTAGTTATCCTGCTCTTCATTTTGGTGTGGACGCTTTCTCAAGGTCGATGGCGGACCACGCTCTGGCTGTTGATCACGGTTGGACTGCTGTCTGCCAGTGCAGCCTTATTCTTGCCCGATTGGCCGTTGCAGAATTTGCGCGAAGTGCTGCGTTATTCGAGTTACAACCCGCCTGGGACGCCAGGAGCCGTCTTCGCTATCTGGTTACCAGCAACCGGGAGAACTCTCGGGTGGCTGTTAAGTGGTTTGTTGATTCTGCTCTTGTTTGTAGAATGGAGATACACATGGAACAAGGAATTCCGCTGGTTCTTGTGGACTGGCAGCCTGACCCTGGTCGCCAGCCAGTGGATCGGGATCCAGACTGATCCGGGAAATTTTATAGTGCTGTTCCTACCCATGGTACTGACCTGGGCAGTCTTTGAGGAACATTGGGGACGGAGGGGAAGACCAGTGATCTGGCTGGTGATGGTGATCACATTCGCCGGGTTGTGGGCGTTATTCCTTCGGACGGTGAACTATGCCGAACAACCGCTCCAAAATCCAATCATGTTCTTCCCTTTGCCATTATTCTTGTTAGTGGTGTTATATTGGGTGCGTTGGTGGGCGATCCGACCGGTGCGCCTGTTGATCGACGACCTGCGTGACTATGAAGAGTAAGGTTAATGCGGGGAAATCAGGATGGAAATTGATTTATCATGAGCAAGTCAAGGCAGAATTATCCCCTTGATTCCTGGATTCCTTATCGTTCTATTGCGATCCTCCTGTTAGGCCTGGCATGGTCTATTTTGGTTTTGGTTGGATATTATTTCGTTCACAAACCGTTGGTCGCGGATCAAGTCGTAGCGGTGGTTCGAACAATTGGAATCAGCTTCAGCGCGTTAGCTCTGACCGGACTGGCGGGTGGGTTGGGGTATCGCCTGTTAAAAATTCAGAGCCTGAACCCCCTGGAGCGATTTGGTTTGCAGGCAGCCTTGGGATGGGCTTTATTGGGGATCGCGTGGTTGCTGGTCGGCCTGCTGGGAGGATATTCCCGAATGCTTGCCTGGGGTGGGTTGGTGTTAGGTTGGTTTATCCTGTGGAGGGAAATCCTGTCTTGGGGAAGTTTACTAAAAGGGTTTGTGCAATTGTGGGCGGAGGCCAGCTGTTTTGGGAAAACCCTGGCCGCCCTTGCAGGTTGCACAATTTCCGGCCAATTTATGTTTGCCCTGGCTCCACCGGTCCAGTGGGATGCTTTAATGTACCACCTGGAGCTACCCAGGCGTTATCTGGCTGCCGGGCGATTCGAGTTCGTATCCTGGAACCCGTATTGGGGCCAACCACAATTAGGTGAGCTGCTTTATACCTGGGGTATGGGGCTCTTTGCCGCGGAAACCGCGGCGGTGATCGGTTGGACAATCCAGTTCGCTTTGCTTGCTGGGTTGGTGGGTCTTGTGGCGCGGCGCGTTGGGACAAACAGCGCCTGGGTGGCAATATCAGCGCTGCTGGCGGGGAATACTTTTCGTTGGATGATGAGCGGTGCGTATGTAGATGGCCTGGCTGCGCTTTATGGTTTGGCAGCTCTGGTGAGTCTGTTAGCCTGGCTGGATGAGCGCCAGCAGGCATGGTTATGGCTGATGGGGGTTTTCGCAGGCTGTGCACTTTGGTCAAAACTTACGGCTGGTCTGATGGTCCCGCTGTTAGCTATCGCAATTTTGGGGATAGATGGGTGGAAATCCTGGGCGAACTGGAGGCGCGCCCTGCAGGTAATGATTTTAGCTTTACTCATCTATTTGCCCTGGTTGGCTATCGTTACCGCCTGGACAGGCAGCCCGGTTTTTCCCCACCTGTGGCCGACCACCTATACCAGCCTCGAACGGTTGGCTTTTTTTGCACGCGGTGAGGAGTTGTTGGGTGGGCAAGCCGCCTGGTTGCCCCTGGCTGCCACTTGGTTTGGGGTGGATGGCGCGCGGGTGTCAGGGATGGTCACATATGGAGCCGATTTGGGTCCTTTGTTAGTCTTATTGGCTGTACCAGGGGTGATTATTGGGAGAAAAGTGCGTATGATCCGCCTAGTCATGCTCTGGATGCTTGCGGGTTGGTTGGCGATGGTGGTTTTCGGGGGCCTGTCGCCGCTCTTGTTTCAGACGCGACTTTATTTTGTTCTCACACCCGCCGCAGTCCTGGCTGTGGGTTGGGGTTGGAAAGAGCTGAGTGCTGTACAAACAATCGGAATCCGCCTTGGGCGCGTCCTGGCGGTGTTGGTCATACTTGTCGTCGGGCTGTGTGCCTGGCAGGACGCGCTGGCATTGGTACGTTTTAACCCTGCTGGCGTATTAACCGGGGTTTATCCCAAACAGGCTTACCTAGAGGCTCGTTTAGGGGGCTACGCCGCAGCTATGCGCGCTGTCCAGTCGTTGCCCCCTGAAGCGCGCACCCTCTTCCTTTGGGAACCGCGTGGCTTGTATGCACCTCTTTCAGCACAACCGGATGCCTGGATCGATCGTTGGTTCCTAGAACGGCGAACATCACGGTCGGCGCCTGCGATCCTGGACAGCTGGCGAAGCCAAGGTTTTACGCATCTGCTGGTGTACCGCTCAGGGGCTGAATTTGAACGGCAGGAACGCGGAGAGTATCGAGCCATAGATTGGCAGGAGTTCGATAGACTCATTGCCGAATTGCCGTCTCTGCTCGATTTAGACGGTGTCTATCAGCTGTATTCGTTGTCACCATGACTGCCAAATTGTATGCCATGTTGTTCTTCCTGGGTTTGGGTATCCCGCTTGTCGTAGCGAGATACCAATCAGCGCCTGGCTATATGGATGCGGATTATTATTTTGCCAATGGCCTGAGGCTGACGCAGGACTTTGGTTTTTCCGAGTCTTTTTTATGGAACTATCTTGACGATCCACAAGGCATACCCCACCCCATGTTTACTTATTGGATGCCCTTAGCTGCACTTCTGGCAGCCGTGGGCATGAAAGTTTCCGGGATGGTGAATTTTGCCGGTGCGCGGCTCGGCTTTCTGCTAGTAGCTGGATGCCTGCCTCCTTTGACGGCTGCCCTGGCGTATACCTTTACCCCCCAGCGCTGGGCGGCTGTTCTGGCCGGACTCCTGGCAGCCTTGCCCGGTTTCTACCTGGCCTTTTTACCGACAACAGACACTTTCGGGCTGTACATGCTTTTCGGAGGATTTTTCTTCATGTGCATAAGTACCGGTGGGAACGTTAGAACGTTTAAACGTTTAAACGTGCTTATGTTCTTTGGGGGGCCTTTATTGCTTGGATTATTAGCAGGATCGATGCACCTGGCCCGGGCGGACGGGTTGCTCTGGTTGGGAGTTGGAGTAATTGCGGTTAGCGGTCAACGAGTAGAAATTCGCGCAAGGTTTCCGACTATCACGCAGCAACTATCCCACAGAACGTTTTTTAGATCACATCTTGCGTTTCACGCGTTTCGCCTGATGTTCTTAATACTTGGCTATCTAATTGTTATGTCCCCCTGGATGGTGCGTAATCTGACCACTTTTGGAACGTTACTAGCTCCTGGAAGTGGGCGCGCTCTGTGGATCACAGCCTATGACGAGATATTTGCCTACCCGGCCGCGATCCTGACTCCGATGCATTGGTGGGATTCTGGTCTGGGGGAGATCATCCGGGCGCGCCTGGAGGCACTCAGCCAAAACCTGCAAACGGCTTTCGTCGTCCAGGGCGGTATCTTCCTGGCGCCCTTGATCGTGGCCGGGATGTGGCGGATGAGGAATGACCGGCGGGTGCGATTAGGAGGTTTAGCTTGGGGGATGCTCTTTCTGGGGATGACGCTTGTCTTTCCTTACCTTGGAGCGCGCGGGGGATTCTTCCATTCGGGAGCTGCACTGCAGCTATTATTCTGGGGGCTGGTACCTGCTGGTTTGGATTCTCTGCTCGCTTGGGGAAATCGGCAGCGGGGTTGGAACCCGCGGGTAGCGCGCCCAATCCTGGCGGGTGGGCTGGTGGGATTGACACTGTTGTTGACCGGGCTGATGACCTGGCCGCGGGTGATAGGCCAGAATCAAAATAATCCAGCCTGGGGAGAAGCTGGGGCTGCTTATTTAGATCTGGAGCAAGTTTTACAGAGATTGGGAGCAAATTCGGATGATATCGTAGTTGTCAATAATCCACCAGGATACCAAGCGATGACTGGCCGAGAGGCGATCGTCATCCCGGAAGGGGATGAGCAGACGATCCTGGCTGTCGCTCAGCGCTACGGGGGGAAATATCTGTTATTGGAACAGAACCACCCTGCTGGCCTCGACGATCTATACCGCAATCCGGGTGACCGGCCTGGTTTACGTTACCTCAAAACGGATGAAGAAATACATATCTTTGAAGTGATAAGTGATGACTGATCATCGATTCCGGGTGGCGTTGCTCCTAGCTTGTCTAGCCGGCCTTTCTCTGGGTGGGTACTTGCTCGCCAGCTGGGTTATGTTCCGCCCGGGATTTCCGCTGGACGATGCCTGGATTCACCAGACTTACGCTCGCAATCTGGCAGAAAGGGGTGAGTGGGCGTTCCTTCCTGGCCAACCTTCGGCAGGCTCTACTGCTCCTCTGTGGTCATTACTGCTGGTGTTTGGCTATTATATTAGATTGGGGCCATATATCTGGACTTTTTTGCTGGGATGGGGATTACTGTGGGCTCTGGCAATGGTTGGGGCTGATGGATTTGGGGTGTTGCTGCTAGATCGCCATAATTTGCGAGTCTGGGCGGGGGTGCTGCTTATTCTCGAGTGGCACCTGGTCTGGTCAGCAGGCTCGGGAATGGAAACCTTGCTAATGGGTTTGCTAATTTTGGTTGTGCTGGTCTGGTTAGTGCGGTTGGATTCGCCTGAAACCGAAGGGCCTCCAAAAGGGGATTGGAGAAAATGGTTCGGGATCGGGGGGTTGATTGGCCTGATCAGCTGGGTGCGACCGGATGGGCTGACCTTGCTCGGGCCATTGGGATGGGTGTTGATTATGGGGAAGGGGACAACCAAGACAAAACTACGCATAGCCATGCTAGCTGGGGTAGGTTTTGCGCTTGGCTTCTTGCCATACCTGCTCTTTAATCAAGCGCTAGCCGGAGAATGGTGGCCCAATACTTTTTATGCCAAGCAAGCTGAATATGCTGCCCTGCAGGAAGCCGCCTTTTGGCGACGCTATTTGGAACAAGCCAGGCTACTCATCGTGGGAGTGGGCGTTTTGCTTCTACCAGGGTTCACCTGGTTTACATGGCAGTCTGTCCGGCGCAGAGCGTGGGGTGTGCTGGGTGGCATTCTTTGGGTCATCGGTTATCTTGGCATATATGCCTGGCGTCTACCGGTGACCTACCAGCATGGGCGATATATCATACCAGCAGTGCCAGTCTTCATCCTTTGGGGGTTTACCGGGCTTGCAGACTTACTCCATCAAGAATCACTAATTGGCAAGTGGCGCATTGTCCGTCCGGCGGTACTTATGGCTGTCTTGGCGGTGGTTTTGGCCTTCTGGAGTTTGGGGGCGCGGGCTTATGCCCTGGATGTAGCTGTGATCGAGAGTGAGATGGTCGATACAGCCCGCTGGGTGGCAGGTAATACCGATCCGGAATCATTGATCGCTGCGCACGATATTGGCGCATTAGGGTATTTCAGCAAGCGTAGTCTGCTCGATTTGGCCGGATTAATTTCTCCAGAAGTGATCCCGTATATCCGAGATGAGGATGCCATGGCGGCTTACCTGGACAAGCAAGGTGCAGATTATCTGGTCACCTTTCCAGGATGGTATCCTCATCTGGTTAATCGGGCAACTCTGATTTACACATCTAGCGGTCGATTTAGCCCCCTGTTGAATGGAGAGAATATGGCGATCTATGCTTGGATAAATCCTTAGTATAATTTTTCCGCTAACACCAGGCATTTTAAACCTGTAGGAACATATTATTTTGTTGCCCGTAAAAACTACCTGTGCTATACTTCCTAAGTATTTATCCGAAAAATAAAGGGGGTCGGGGTGTGTGGCGGTGCTTTGCGCCGCCACACACCCCACTCTCCCAAATTTTCGGATAGGTTCTAAGTAACAGCTTATCCGCGGGAGTGAGAATCACATGAACGAAGTAACCATCGTGGTCGTCGACGATCACCCGCTTTTTCGGCAAGGGGTTATCGATACCTTATCGCTGGAGCCGGATTTATCTATCATTGGTGAGGCAACCAGTGGAGAAGAAGCGCTGGAGTTGATCCGCCGCCTGCAACCGCATGTGGCGGTAGTTGATGTGAATCTACCAGGAATGAATGGACAGCAGGTTACGCAGGAGGTAATCAAAGAAAAGCTTTCCACCCGTGTAATTCTGTTAACTGCCTATGATGATGCCGAGCAGAAATTACATGCGATCCGTGTGGGTGCTGCTGCATATTGCGTTAAGGATGTAAAGCCTGAAACACTGGCGAAAATTGTTCGGGAGGTAGTCAGCGGTTACTTTGTGGTAGGCGAAGAGACAATGAGTCCTGAGGAACTTCAGCGTTGGCTGATTCCAGTAACCTCGGCTGATTGGCGGTCCAGCAGCGATCTGGGTGAACCATTTGAGCCGCTCTCCAGGCGGGAAATGGAAGTCTTAGGGTTAGTTACGCACGGATTGAGTAATAAAGAGATCGCCACAACATTGACAATCAGTCATCAGACAGTGAAGAATCACGTCACCTCGATCTTGAGAAAATTGGGGGTTGAAGATCGTACCCAAGCCGCGCTATATGCTCTGCGGAGAGGCTGGGTTCGCTTGCAGGATGAAAGTAAGCAAGGTGAGGAATGAGCCTCAAGGCTTCACGAGTCAACGGTTCACTTATGAACTCGGGTGAGACCGACTCCTGGCAGGACCTGCGCGCCGAGGTTGGCCAGCAACTGGAACAGACCCGCCAACAGCTCAAAGAGGTCAACCTCTTTTTAGAGCAAAGCCAAATCGAAGTCAATCGACTGACGCACCGCAACGCGACAGCAACTGGGAATCTACAGAAGATTTATGCTCATTTCGACAGCCTACCGAGGGAGGAGATTCGCGCGGCTTATGAAGCAACTCTGGACACTCAACAACGGTTATTCATCATGCGAGGCCAGTTGGAAAAGCTGCAAAGCGACCAGATACACCTGCAACGACAGTTGACATTGTTAGACCAGCTGTCTAAGTTGATGGAAAACGGCCAATCCCGCAATGCAATATCTACAAGCCGGATTGCCACTGTGGAATTCCTGGAAATGCTGATCCAGGCCCAGGAGGCTGAACGGCAGCGTCTCTCACGTCAGATGCACGATGGTCCAGCGCAAACCTTGTCGAACTTAATCTTAGAAACCGAGATCGCGATGCGCCTATTCGATGTGGATCAGGCCAAGGCTTATGAGGAATTGGTAAATTTAAAGAACTCAGCCACCGCGACTTTCCAACAAGTGCGCGATTATATCTTCGAACTGCGTCCGATGATGCTCGATGACCTAGGCTTGATCCCGACTATCAAGAAATACACCTCGGCGATCAAAGAACAATCTGGTATTGACATTCATCTGGCGATGACCGGTACAGAACGACGATTAGAGTCGTATCTTGAAGTGATGATATTCCGAGCGGTTCAAGAGCTACTTAGTAACGCTGTTGACCACAGCCAGGCCAGTCAGGTCAAGATCCAGGTCGATCTCATGGATACCGAGGTAAGAGTCGCTGTTGAAGATAATGGGCGCGGTTTTGACACCGGGGGTCTGGACCGAGAACAAGGGATGGGATTGAAAGTCATTCAGGAAAGGGTTGGAATGGTCGGTGGTACTTTCAAATTGGACAGCCAGGTTGGGGATGGTACACGCGTCCAGTTCGTGGTGGAAGCTGTAACCCCTGCACTCGATAATTAATTGTAAATATTCTTGCGTAAATGTAAGAATTAATTAATGACATTGCTATTGATTCTTACCTCCCTTTTCTCTATAATCTAGGCAACTTCGCAGGTAAGCAAGATAGATTATTATGAAAAGGAAGGAGGTGAAAAATCATGTTGTCTACACTGAAAGAAAGAGGTCAGGGCCTCGTGGAGTATGCATTGATCCTTGTCTTGGTTGCAGTAGTCGTAATCGTTGTTCTCGCCCTGCTCGGCCCAGCTGTTGGTAATATCTTCAGCAACATTATGAGCGCTATCTAACCTGACATACAGAGCGGTGAAATCAACGCATTGGACAGTGGGGCCCTGACACCAAACAGGGCCCTTACTGTTTCTGTTAGGCTTGCAAGCTTGATAGCTTTACCCCCCTTCTCGGCTTGACTTTTCCTCCATATATCGTATGATTGCGAAAAAGTATTTTTTTTCAAAAAGATTTGGAGGTTCCCATGCGTCGAGGGCGAATATTTTTTTACCTGGCGTTTATCTTAATCCTAGGATTGGGTGCATTGGCGGTGATCTGGTTTAAAGTCCTAAAGCCAGTCAACCTGCCTGTTGTGGAGGCGACGCCCATGCCGGTGGTCGAAATGGTCGAAGTCGTTGTAGTCACGCAGCGCGTCCCGCGCGGCAGCGTGCTAAACGAGACCGTCCTGGGAAAGATCGAAATCCCACGCGACCTGTTCATCGAGGGATATTTCTCCGATCTTGCACAGGTAGTTGGCCGCCAAGCGAAAATAGACCTTGAGGCGAACATGCTGCTGACCACCAGTATGGTGGTGGATAACTCGAACCTACTCTCCGCAACTGGTTCACTGGCGGCCTTATCGATTCCGAGGGGTATGGTGGCGGTGTCTATCCCGATCAGCCGGTTATCCAGCGTTTCTTACGCGCCACAGCCGGGCGACCATGTCAATGTGATCGCTTCCCTGATGATCGTCGATCTGGATGTCGATTTCCAGTCCAGGCTACCTAACCAGGTGGCAATCATTATCGGGCCTGGACCGGTGAGCGAGAATGGTCCCATATCTCTGACAGCCAAAGTTGAGGGAGCCGCAGCTGGATCTTTTCTTGGGAAATCGGAAATCGACCCTCTCCTGCAGCAGACTTTATATATTGTGCCTTCGGAAGCTCAAAGGTCACGCCTGGTTAGCCAAGCCTTACTCCAGGACGTTGTAGTGTTGGGGTTGGGAGATTTTCCACGTGAGGATAAACTTCCAGAGCAGCCTACTCAGACGGGGGAACTCCCAATAACCGAAGAGCCGCCAGTGGAGCCTGCACCGGAAAAGACGCCTCAGGCGCCTGCGTCCCTGCCGGAATATATCACTCTGATCGTGACGCCGCAGGATGCAGTCACGCTCAATTACTTGATCTTCTCTGGCGCTCGACTGACCCTAGCGCTGCGTCCGGCTGGCGACGACACGCGTGTCCAGACAGAATCCGCAACCATGGATTTCCTATTAAAGCAATACAACATTCCGGTTCCTCTGAAGCTGCCTTATGGGTTGGAACCGCGGTGTGACGAGTTAGCTCAGCCTGGGCTGCCTTGTAAAGCCGAACCAACGCCAGAGCCATAAATATGCAAAGACTTCGGCAGTCGGATAAACTGAATTGGGTTCTCTAGACTTGTCGAGTCTGGCCTTCTTGGATAAAAGTAGAGAGCAGATAATATTGGAGTCATTTCATGGGTGAAGGTGAAAAGATCAAGGTATTGATCGTTGACGATATCGCTGAAACGCGCGAGAACATTCGTAAATTGTTGCAGTTTGAAAACGATATCGAGGTGGTTGGAGCAGCCCGCACCGGGAAAGAAGGGATCGAGCTGGCGAAGGAGATGCGGCCAGACGTCATCTTAATGGACATCAATATGCCAGATATGGATGGCATCACCGCGACTGAGACCATCCGGAGAGATATACCTTTCTCTCAGATCGTAATCCTGTCTGTACAGGGTGACCCAAACTATATGCGCCGGGCGATGTTGGCTGGAGCGCGCGATTTTCTGACTAAACCACCCTCAGTGGACGAGATGACGGCTGCTATTCGCAATGCAGGTAGCATAGCCCTCGACGAACGCGCCAACGCGCGCCCAGCCTTTTCCGGCCAATCGGGGGTTGGGTTGGTTGGCTCGATGGGCTTACCCATAATTCACAACGGAAAGATCATTGTGGTGTACAGCCCAAAGGGAGGCACGGGGTGCACAACGATCGCCACCAATCTGGCGCTCACCTTGCAGAAAGATGATACTCCGGTCGTATTGGTGGATGGCGATATGCAGTACGGCGATGTGGGCGTGTTTCTCAATCAGCAAGGAAAGAACAGTATCGCAGATCTGGCTCCTAGAGCAGATGAGCTCGACCCGGAGATCGTTGAGGAAGTGATCCTCAACCATCCCGACTCTGGAATCAAAATCCTAACCTCCCCTTCCCGACCTGAATACTCAGAAAGCGTAAGCGGAGCGCAATTTGGAAAGGTATTGGGATTTCTAAGCCACATGTTTACCTACGTAGTCATCGATGCTGCTTCATCGTTGACGGACGTCACCCTGGCGGGGATCGACGCTGCTGACGTGATCGTGTTAATAACCACCCAGGAGATCCCGGCGCTCAAGGATGCCCGCCTTTTCCTCGATTTGTTGACCCAGCTTAAGATAGATCGATCCCGTGTGGTTTTCGTGATGAATCGCTACGACAAGCGAATCGGGATCACTCCAGAAAAAATCGGTGAGAGCTTCAAGCAGGAAATCCTGGCTGTCTTGCCGGCCGAGGAACGGGTAGTTATGCCCTCGATCAACCGCGGAGTGCCTTATATGTTAGGAGATAAATCCCGTCCAATCGCCCGCAGTTTCCTTGCGCTGACTGAAGCGGTCCGGCAGCGCCTGGCGAGCTTTGAACCGGAAGGAGCCTTCGAAAGGGCTGGAGCTAAGCGAAACGGGAAAAAATGAGGGCCGGATTCTTGGAGACTTGACGTATGTCACTGCTAAAACGGATCGAACAAGGACAGGGAAATCCATTACAAACTGGGGAAGGGGATGGAAGTTCGCACCTGGTAAATCTGCAGACCCGGCGCGTACCCCCGCCTGGAATTAACGCGCAGCGAGACACCTATACGGACTTGAAAACTCGCGTCCAGAACCGGTTATTAGCTGAGCTCGACCCCACTATGGATGTCACCCGGGTTGGCGAGGTGCGTAACACGATCCAGGAGCTGTACGAACAGGTGCTGGCGGAAGAGAATATCATCCTGTCCAGGCCAGAGAAACACCGCCTCTTCGAACAGATCGCCGCTGAAATCCTGGGATTTGGCCCATTACAACCTCTATTGGAGGATGAAACCGTTACGGAAGTGATGGTCAACGGGGCGAAGAACATTTATGTCGAGCGAGAAGGGAGGCTCCACCGGGTTCCGATGTCATTTGAAAGCGACGATCATGTAATGCGGATTATCGATCGGATCGTTGCACCGCTTGGCCGGCGGATCGACGAATCCAGCCCCTACGTGGATGCACGCCTGCCGGATGGTTCACGTGTCAACGCAATCATCCCGCCGATCTCACTGGTCGGACCGACTCTGACGATCCGAAAATTTGCCAAGAATCCAATCACTCTCGAGCAATTGGTCCAATTTGGGACGATTGCGCCAGAGACATTACAATTCCTGGAGGCCTGCGTCAAGGCACGTTTGAATATTGTCATCTCAGGGGGCACTGGTTCAGGGAAAACAACACTATTAAACATCCTTTCCCAATTTATCCCTGCCGATGAGCGCATTGTCACCATCGAAAATGCCGCCGAGTTACAACTCCGCCAGGAACATGTAGTGACATTGGAGTCACGCCCACCGAATATCGAGGGACGCGGGGAAGTAACCATCCGTCAGCTGGTGATCAATACCCTGCGTATGCGCCCTGACCGCATTATCGTCGGCGAAATTCGCGATGAGGCTGCCTTGGACATGTTGCAAGCGATGAACACCGGTCACGATGGCTCCATGACGACAGCCCACTCAAACAGCCCACGCGACTCCTTAACGCGTATTGAAACAATGGTGATGATGGCCGGGATGGAAATGCCCGTACGAGCTATTCGCGAGCAGATTTCCTCGGCAATAGACCTTGTGATCCATCAGGAACGATTGCGCGACGGCACGCGTAAAGTGATCCAGGTCACCGAGGTGTCCGGCATGGAAGGCGAGGTGATCACCATGACCGATTTGTTTATATTCGAGCAGTCCGGTTTTGAGAATGGAAAAGTGATTGGCCGTTTCCGTCCAACCGGCCTGAGACCCAAGT
>Ga0154886_1063_pt2 | contig 23441 bp, 11 predicted proteins | sample Rifle2008BG19ft_FD_105858 | JGI IMG/M metagenome (GOLD analysis project Ga0154886, IMG submission 105858) | Chloroflexi bacterium RBG_19FT_COMBO_55_16
ACCAATGGTTGGTAAACAATCAAGGCTGCGATTAACCGAGAGGCGGGGATTTCGGATGAATTAACCCATCCCGCCAGGTAATCTAGCACTGTCCCTGCAAGCGCTCCCAGGCCTTCAGGGAACCGCAAGAATAAAGTCCCGGCCACCAGGATCGCCCCCCCACCTGCGAGCACGATAGCCCGCACGGCGTCAGCTCGAACTCTGACAGTCTCTGATACCCATACCTGATCCCAAGATCCCCGGCGAATAAGCAAGGTTCCCATTCCCACGGCAATTGCCAGCCCGAGTAACCCGTGCAATACCGCTGGGCCGCTCAACAAGGCTAATCCCCCGAATAATCCAGCTAAAGCAGGCTTTCTTGCAATCCCGCATGCGATCGCCAGCAAGCCAAAGCCAACCGATAACATGGGTCCACCCACAAGACGGGAGGAGGTCACTAGCCCAGGATCCATCGCCAGACCAAAGGCGATCGCCAGAGCAGCGGGCCGGCCTAATTGCTTTCTCAGGATAAACGGTAGAAATATCACCGCACTCCCCACCAGCGCTGGCCACAGCCGGGCTATAGCGTTGCTATTGCCAAACAAAAAGAATGTTGCTCCGGTCAGAAGCGCATATCCCGGGCCAGGCCCAAGAACTGCCTGTTCCCCTCTGGATACCTGCAATGCCCTCAGTGCCCATTCCGCTTCATAGTCAGACAGTGGAGCTGCTCCCAGGCGTAGCAGCCGCAACGCGAGGGCAAGAGCAACTGCCAACAGGAAAAGCCCTTGTTCTGTGTTAATCCGATTAATTTTCATAGGCTCAATTCGCCTGTATTATAACTTCTAAGGTTCTTCCGAAAGTACTTCGTAGATTGTCACCTGACCTTGTTTGAAAACCTCATCAAGGAAATTCACGAACTTTACCTCGTTTACGCGATAAGTGCTATGTTCTAAAGGTCCTACATAGACATACCTCACCTGGTAAAGTTTTAGCAGTTCTTTGACCTGATCCCAATCTCCAGAACGGTAGATGAGCTCGATGTCCCCCTGGCGGTTACCCATTTCCTCTCCGCCGCCCCGCCATTGGCTTTCGTGTCCAGGCCAACCGAGCACCGTAGGCTGGCCGCTGATTGTAGAGACTCGCGCGTAATCTGAGTAACTTCCCCCGACTGCTTCGAGAACTACTCCGGGAGGAGCCGAGCTTAACCATTCGATCGCTGCCATCTCGTCTGGAGCCCGGCGCTCAAGAAAGGCGGTTCCATCAAGAGTAAACCCCTCAGTTGGACGGAAGTTGTTCGTTTTGTTCGGAAGGCTAAATAATGGATAAGCAAGCGCAACCCCCAGCAGGCTGATCAAGCCTATGGTAAGGATCTTCCCCCCCCAGCCGCGTAATTCATTTAATAGTACAGCTGTCCCATAAGCAGCTGCAATACCCCACAATAACCAGGCCTGGTAATAAAACTTAAAAATCGTATTCATCCGCCAACCGAACTGGTCGCGCAGATAAAAGAACTCTGTAGATAATACCAGCATTGTACCTGCCAGGATCAGCAGAAGAGCAAAGGAGTGAGAAGGGGATAAGGGATAAGGGATTAAGGGGTCTTTTTGATGAGTTTCCACACCTTTATTCCCCATCATTTTTTCCCGATCCCTACTTTTCGGTGAAAGTAATCCAAAAGTCATCCCAAGTAAAACTAATAATGTAACCCACCCAAGGGCAATAAACCGCCGTGTAAAGGCTTGCCGGAGCAATTCTCCGGACAAGCTGCTTGCCCCTAACGAACTGCGGAAAAGATCCCCGAGCAAGGGCAAATTCATGATTAATAAGCCCAATAATAATGAAAAAAACCAAAAGATTAAAGTCACTCCGAGGGCTTGGATGAATCCATATCTCAGTGAAACCCCTAGGCGATTTTGCCCCCATAGATAGATCAGAAAGGCAAACAAAGGGAGTAATAATGCCCCAAACATTACCCATAAGTGTGCCCCTCGGGTTGCATAAATCAGGTTTGGTAAGATCCCACCAGCCTGGGAAGAAAATCCAAGATAGAAGGGCAGGTATAGCAGGATCCCGCTTAAACCAAGAGCCAGGCCCAGTGCAAGGGATTTTTTTACCAGTGCCCAGGTTGATGGACGATGCAAATCCGCTTCTCTGCCCTCCCCCTCCACCCTTCTGCCTTCATGCACCATCCTTCGTAAAATGTCTGCTGCACAAAATAATGCCACGTAGATCGGGAAATCCCACGTGTTCAAGAACGCCAATCCCCCCAGGATCAACGCTCCAAACGCCAGTGTTTGGAGACTTATATCCAGGCGAATACCCAACCAGTGGAACGATCCACGCCCACCTCCCAGGAATAAGTTGAGAGCCATCGCCATCGCCAGGAAAGCAAACGGCATCGCCAACACATGCGGGTGCAGATCAGACAACAGGTATGAAAAAAACGGGAATTCGTCAATAATCTCTTTCCAATTACCCACCAGATCGTAATCCTGGACGACTCTGGATGCCCGCCACCACCACAAGTAACGTGTTGGCAGCCAGGAAAAAGGTTCGGCAGGCGGCATGCTGAGTTCTTTCATATCTAACCAGGACCAAAATCGTGATGTAAGCTGGCCGGAAGGATCCTTGCTCCAGAAAAGACCGCGGGCGTGTAATACCTCCAGAAATCCCTCCAGGTTACTGACGATGAGCACAAAGAAAGGGCCCAGCAGTGCGGCTACCGATCGTAGCCGCACTTTGGCAGCGCTCAGCTTTTCATCAACTCCTGTGGCCCCAAGTAAATCGTAGACCATCGCATAGGCCCCAGTTGCGCTCAATGCGAACACCAGTGAAATCCCCAGGTTGAAAGCCACGCTACCTGGGATGGAGGTCAACCTCGCCAACATGGCCATCAGCACATAGCCAAAATAATAATAAGAGATAGCATAGCCGGAAAGCCAGGGATCATGTGGCGGAAATTCAGGCGAACGCATGATGGCATTGATAAAGGCCAATTCCATCGGTTTCTCAGTGCCGGCGATCTCAGGATTGGCTGCCCTGACAACCGCCCAACCGGCGAAGGTCAGGAAAAATAGCACTTCTACCGTCAATACCAGCCGACGACTTTGTCCCCACCATTCACGCAGCTCTGCTGGCGAAATCCTACGCAACTCCCAAAGTCCAAGCCCCACTACCAGGCTGAAAGTCAATATCAGGCCGCCGATATCATTCCGCAGGACACCAAGCGTTACTAATAACCAGAAAAAATAACCCCAAAGCAGTAGCCCCAGGGCACGACTTAGGGCATACCCCCGATCGGCCAGGGCAGGTAATAAGCGAAACGCCAACGGAAAAGTCGCCAGGCCGACCAATGAAGCGATGAGATACCAGAGGATAAATACAATCATACTGAATAAAAAGTTCTCAGAATTCAGTTTCAGTTGTTAGAGCCTTTACTAACAAGTTAAACCGATCTACTCCAAATCTAAATAGTTTCTCCTAAACTGATTACTGATGATTTAATACTTCGTAAATTACCGTATCATCAACGCGAAAAACCTCTTGCCACATGAAACCGTCCAATTGTTCGTACTTATCCAGGCCGGGGCCTGGATACAAGGCGCGTTCCAGTTGTCCAACTATGATGTAGCGCACGCCGTATTTTTGTATGAAGTTTTTCACTTGTTGAACATCAGATGTCAGGTAAAACTCATTAACATCTGTGACCCGCGTGGGGACCGCCGCTTCAGAAGCGCGAGCACGCTGCTGGCGTTGGTGCCAGTTCCAACCGATCACGTTAGGTAAGCCAGTATAGATCGTAATGCGCGTGCCCCAATGGTATTCCACCATATTACCTTCCACGATCACCGGCGAACCCTTCACATTCTCCTGCAACCAACGGATGGCGTCATAATCCTGGCTTAAATCCATGGTGGTATTTAGGTCATCATAGGTCGCGTATTGCATGTAGGACATACCATCCAGTGTATGCGGCGCTTCAGGTGAAATGCGGTCCTTGATTTTCGCCATCGCACCCATCACCGGGTACAGGGCTGCTGAGGCGACAAGCACCAAGAATGCCAACTGCCATCCAAAACGCCATGAGGCCAACCATTTCGGTAGGGCTAGTATCAGCCAGCCTAGAGAAACTGCCGCGCTCAAGGAAAATAAGGTCCATGACTGCTGGTAGAACCTGAAGACCGTGTTCATGCGCCCAATGTCGCCACGCAACACAATCACTTCAACAAGCAGAGTGAGCAATAAGCCGACACCGATCATGAATAGAGTGATGCGCCTGGTATCAGGTATACCTGGTCGCAATAGTAACACTCCTGACCAGGCAGCCAGCGGTAGGACTAGCCATGCCATGCTAACCTTAAAAACGGTTTGCAATATGAATATCCAGGCAAGGAGTAAAGCCAGGCTTCCGTAAATCAAGCCGCGATAGGGCTGTAGTTTGCGCAGCGCTGATAAGGGCGTACTAGCCATCCAGTCACGCGTTTCCCAGATCATCCAGGAAATGATTATAAATAGAAAAAGGCCCCAATGAGTCAAATAAGACCAGAAAGGCGTGTGAGTACCCTTCCAGATATCCACAGCCGTATAGCTCAGGACATACCAACGCGCATATGGATGGAAGAGCAATATCACCAGGCCCGTCAACAGACCCATAGCAGCCAGGGCAACAAGTGCCCGTCTGACATTGGTCGCCAAACCAGAGAATAAACCCTGGAAACTAAGTTCGGGCCGATAATTCCGCCAGATCGAGTACCCCGTCGCCAGGATGCCGAGGGCAAAGTAGGTAGGTAAATCCCAAGTATGGGTCGGGCGCAATGCACCGATAGCCAGACCACCTAACAGAAACCCTATCCCAATTTGAAGCGGCGAGCGGCGGGCAGTTCCCATATTACCTGGTTTCCAGGCGCGCCCCAACACCATTGAAAGTGCCCAGGACAGCGCTAGCAGCGTTAAAGGTAGGGCAAATAGGTTAGCATGTGGATCGCCGTATAGCACCGTAAAAAAGGGGAATTCTGTGATCGGCTCCACCTCGTTTGGAGCCGGGATGGCGCGGCTGGGAATCCAATACCAATCCGGTAGGCCAAATGGCAGCGAAATCCCTTGCATGGCCAAGAAAGCCCCTTTCACCGTCCAAACAAACCGCACCAACAAACCAACCCCCTCGATGTTTCCTCCCGGAGCTGCCAGGCGTTGGTAGCCCTGGAAGATCATACGCACAATCCCCAGATTCCCAAGTACCGCCATACCCAGTGCAGCCGCAATCGCGGGCATAAAGGATGAAGGATAAAGGATGAATCTCCTCTTTGGCCGATCTTCATCTAATATCAAGTCGGGCTCAGCCTCAGGGCGCAGCCGAATGCCTTCATTATTCATGCTCCCGCTTTCATCCTTCGAGGAGAGGTTCCACCCAATCGAGAACGCCCCCGTGGCGATCAGGCTAAAGATTGTTGGCAGGATCAAGTTATAGGCCACCGATGGTACAATGCCGAGCCATTTAACCAATACACCTACCAAAACATAACCATAGTAGTAATAATTGATATAACCACCAGCAAACCACGGGTCGTAAGGCGGAAAGGTTGTGCTCTTAAGCACCGCATTGAAATACGAGAAGTCCATCGGCTTCTCACCGCCTTTCCAGGGATGCCAGAGATCCGGGTTTCCCAGGCGGATGAGTAAATCGAAGATAAAGAACGCCAGGAATAACCCCTCTACGACCAGAAAATAACGGCGACGCTCATGCCATTCTCGACGTAGTCCCTCTCGCTGTCGATACACTAGATATGCCGCGACTAACGCCATCACTCCAATCATGGCAGTGATCGTCAGGCGAGTGAATGGCACGCCGAGCGAACCCGCCAACCACACCAGATAAGATAATAGTAATATTCCGGCTGTGCGCGCCAAAGGATAACCGTTGTCGGATAAACCCGGCATGGCAAAGCGCAACAAAGGATAAGTCAAGAATCCTAAGAAGGCGACCGCCAGGTACCACACGATAAGACCAAGCACAGGCCAACGGTTCTGCCAGGCGTCTGTGTCGAATAGTTCTGACCATGTGCCACCGGCTTGCTGGATAGCCAACTGCCCTGGGGGGAGCATCATATCAGATGGAAGCGATCCGGCTTTCTTTGGAGTGACATGCACAACCCTGGAAAGATCAACAGCGCCCAATATCGAGCGCACTTGTTCAGAACTGTAATCCGGTAACTTCTTGAATATAAATACCTTCGGATGGTCGTAAACGGTAAAAGCTTCTTCAGCGAATTGATCGTTGATGCTCCAGGGTCCGAATGTTGGATCAGACTGAAACACCTTGACCAGGTCAAAGCCCAAGGTGCCCTGGAAGTCGCCTGGCTTGGCCACGTTATAACACCACTCAATCGTGCGATCCGGTGAACAGCCCAACAAATTGCGGTAGTACTCGATGTTCATTGGAAAGCGTTCAGGTAGGCGCGGCAATGACCCCCACTGCCGGTTGGAGCTGATCAGGATGTAATCCGATTGGTCCAAAATATCAATAAACCTGGCCAACTTGCTCGGGTTATCATCCTCGTACATATCGAAATTCAGGCCGGTTGGATAGATCCCACCATAGCCATCATACCCATCCAGGCGAACAGGTAATCCGTCATCCCAGGCGCCCTCGTTGGCGACCGCTGCACCTTTGAGCGCGACACCGTTTCCGGTACCGCCATATCCGATTGTTAGATAGTAAGTTTCGCCCTTGTTGACAATGACTGGATTGCTTAATTCAAGGTTGTGTGTCGAGAGTTGAGAGCCCCCCTGTCCGGTTAAATCAACATGTATTGTAGCTGTCGCCAGCGGATTTCCACCATCCGGTTGAGAAGACAGGATCAGGTTGAGCACCCCAAGAATGGGCTTTGGGTTTATCAATCCTTCATCAGGGTTAGGGTCGACAATTTTCCCCAGACGGATTTCTGAAACCGTCCCAGTTCGCGCGGCTGTAAAACCGCCCAAGAAAGGCAGCTCCGGGTGAATCACGTAATCATAAGGAAAAGGCAGCGGTTGGTTGTAAAGTCCCTGGTCTGTCTGAACCGCTACATTAATCGGTCCTGGGATATTCTGGTAAATCCAACGTGAGGCCTCTACTCGCGTGATTGGGCGAAGGTAAATGGTTGAGAAAGCAAAAGCATAGATAGCAGTCGCAAAAAGAACAAAGCCGCCAATGAGGATGCCAAGAATCTGTAGCCACTTGCTAGCGACCAATGACTTCCATCCCCCGTCTCCTGTTCTCCGTCTTTCTTCCCCTTTCCTTTTCCCCCAATCATATAGCCGCACCACCGCCCAGGCCGCAAAGATCGCCAGTGTCGGGTAAACCAGGAGCTGGTAGCGCATCGAAGGGTTGAAGACTAACGACTGCCAGGTAAAATAAACCGCCGTCCATCCCCAGATCAACACATGCTGCCGCCAATCTCCCTTCAAGATCCGCCAACTTGCCCACAGGAAGCCAGCCCATGCCAATAAACCCAAGGGCAATCCAAGTCCCCAATCAACCATATTCTCCCACGCAAACCATACTGGCCGGCGCGCCCATTGTATTGCAGGTGGGAAATCGACATCCCCGCTTGCCAGGTTACTCAATTCCTTCAAATTTGCTATCCAGGCCGGATTTGGTCTCAATCCAAAAAAACCAGGGCCACTGAAAGCGTAAGGTTGAAAAACGCGGAAGACCAGCAGGCTCACCAACCCTGCCACCGCTAGATATCCCAAAGCTCTTAAAACGATCTGCTGCCGCTCATCTTTTACCCCGTTATAGCGAACCAAAAACGCCACCGGTAAGAGCAAGGCCAGGAGGCCAGCGCTGACCTTTGATGCGGCTGCCATCCCCAGTGCAACACCAAATCCCAGGCTGAGCAAGAAAAGTGGACTGGATATGAAGCGTGATGCGTGAAACGTTATACGTGGTGAAAAACCGACAGCCGGCTGCTGACTACCGACGGTTGATTCCACACTATCCTTATCTATTGCCCCTCGACTCTCCACTCCCACCCTCACTGCGAAATAGATGGACAAGATGGTGAAAAAGGTTGTGAAAGTGTCCATGGTAAAGAAATGGGCATGTTGAATCTGGAGCACAGCGAGCGCCGAAAAAGCCGCTCCCAGCAATCCCACCCGTCTGTTGTAAACATGCTCCCCAACCAGATACACCAGGAACACCGTAGCCAGGTCAAACAATGCCGAGAGCATTCGACCGACGTTCGTCATTTCGTTAAATCCAGAATGACCGTACACCCACTCGACAATGTAACGGGCAAGGAACATCGGCAGGGTTCCATACACATAAAAGCCATGCCCCCGGTTGTGAGGGTTCAAACTCGAATTGGCGGTGTCCCAATAAGCGGACAGGCTCTCCACCGGTGAGATATCAGTCCCCACCCATACCAAAAAGCGCTCATCTGGATGAAGGTACTGGTATTCCCCCCACCGGATTCCCACAAAACGCAAATAAGCTCCAACCAGCAGTACGCCGATTAGCAAGAGTATGGGATAAAGGGAGGTCCTTTTAAGTTTATTCACTCGAATCTATGGACTAATTTCATTGTCTACTTTGTCAACATTCACGCTTCATGCTTCATGTTCCCTGCGTCGCTGGCACAAAGAATAACCAGAAATCCTTGGTCTCGACCCGCGATGGGTGGAGATGCAGTTGCCCTTGTGGGTACATGGATTTCAGGGCATCGAGGGAAGTCTGATCCTGCAGATAGATTACAAAAAGCTTCGCTCGCCGATTCGCCAGTGTGTCCACGAAATGCTCTGGCCAAAGGGCAAAATCCTTCGTCGGGTAACCGGCGCTAAACCCGATTAACCGCGTATCCACCCAATAAGGATAGGCCACCACATAGGCGCTATCTACATCCCCCACTGATTCAGCAAAAGATCGGATTACCTGAGCCATCTCAGAGCTGTTCCAGGAGGATAATTCATAGACGCGTTGATATTGGGTAAACACCAAACCGTAGTTCTGCATGGCAGCTATAAACAGCAGCAAAATTCCGAAACCCCAGGCAAACACTCTACCTCTCCCCGATGTGAAATGGGTCTCGAGGGTGGTCAGCAGCCCATCCAGGGCGATCCCGACAATGAGAAAAACCGGCACTAAAGCAGCTGCAGTGCGGTTAAGAGATGGATTCTCCGCAGGAAATGCTAACGATAATATCGAGGGCATCATCAACAAGGGGATCGAAACGATCAGGAATATGTCCAACCAATGCCTTTGCCTTACATAACGGGTCAATAAGTACACTACCCCCAGGAAGAACAAAGCCGCCGAGACAATATCTAAGGCGGGGCGGTGGGTTACTGAAATGACCCAAACCTCGCCGTTATCCCAGAAGAACATCGTCAAGGCATTCCAAAGGTTCTTGAGGAATATCAGCAAAGGGGAGCCCGGGAATGGACGTTCAACTATCCCCAGGCGCGTTAACGCCCGATACGAGAACATGTCAGGATTGGATAAGGCGTAACGAAGCAAGGGTAAAAAAACCACCAAAGCGACCAATCCCAACAAAATCAGATAAAAAACAACCTGCATACGTCTGCCGCTAGACTGGCGATGCAGTAGGTACAGTGCAATGCCAACCAGTATAACAATCGGAACGAACCTGAAGGGTGAATAACCGTGTAGACCAATACCTAAGAATAATCCAGCAAGAATGAAATCATTGCGGTTAGAAGTACGCAGACCGCGTAGAAAATAATATAGCGTGGGAGCGAAAAAGAGAGGATAAAGCGTAAACCGCAGCGCTATGCGGGAAATGACGTTTGGCCAGTACGCGATCCCGGCGAAAACCATCGCGAATAACCCGATGCGGCGTCTGCCAACTTCCCCGCCCAGGAGGTAAATATATGGCAAGGTTAAAAGTCCCCCAAGCACCGTGCCGATCTTTAGACTAAGGAAAGTGTAACCTGTCCCGAGAAGTTGGATTACAGCTGCCGTCAGGTACATTTGAAAAGCCTCGCGGCCTGTATTGCGCGGGAAAAAGATGCTGGTTTGGCCATGTAACACATCCCACACATCCAATAGCTTTTCGGCATGGTCACTGACCATCTCGGGTGGAACCTGGCCCAGGCGATAAACACGGAAGAATATCGCCAGGAGGGCCGCGCCCAACAGGAGCAACGCCCAACGCGAGATTGACAAGCCCCATTGTTTCCTGTCAAGAAAAACTCGCAATCTCAATCCCCCGGGTCGTGGTTGGGAGCCTGGCAACCAGAAAGCGGAGCTGATTAAAGCTAATCCAGCCAACCAAAGCGATACGTTCAGGGAGGTAAAGCGGTTCCCGCCAAAAGTTAAAAACGCCAGGAAAATGAAGACAATCCCGAACCACAAAGGAATCTGACGCACAGTGAGCGGATCGCTACGGCGCTCACCGCTGGGCAAAGGCGCCACAACCCACTCCCCTCTCCAAATTGCCAGGACCAATGCGATGGCAGCGAGTAAATAGAGGACACCCCCAATCGTCCAGGTTCGCTCCGGGTTTGGCTCTAATGAGCGCTGCGCAAGTAAAGCCAGGCCCAAAACAGCGAAACATAACCAGGGGATTGAGACGAGCACGGCCTGGGGAAGAGGTTCGGCCTCGATCCGTGGCGCTGTATCAAGGCGCTCTGTTACTCCTAAATCAAGAATTTCTCGAGAGGCTCCTTTTACCTCCCCGGATTTGTTTTCAGTCCCTTTTTCAAGTTCTCCACCTGGAATCTTCAGGATCCTGCCCCGGGAGAAAGTAAATATCGACTTGAAATAATCAAGTACGCTCGGTTCATTCACCATGGTTAACTGCCTGTAATGGCGCTTGTCAGAAGAGAGCAAATAATACCCTAACCGATCAAAGCCTGCAAGAGTCTGACTTCAGCAGGTCAATCGGCAGGCGGATAAATATCCTAAATAGTCATGCACAGGATTTGGAAAGGTTTTCACAGCAAAATCCTTACTCACTAAAAATTTTACCAAATCTTGGTGGGTATTGGCGGTGACGTTATCGTGATATTCCATCACAATGCGATCGATCCGTCCCAGGACAGACGCGGTGGTATGGAACAAAATATCGTATTCCGCCCCTTCACAATCCAATTTCAACAAGTCACAGGCTTCCAACCCCAATCTGTTGAAGGCGTCTTCCAGAGAAAGGCTGCGAACTTTAAGAACCTCTTCTTGGATTGAGGCGCTGTCCAAACTAAAACTTTGAATTTGTAATGGTTCGCCGCTGGACAGATCAAGCGCCAGTGTACCAGTCTCGGCGCCGATCGCCTCCGGAAATATCTGGGCATTGGCGATCTGATTGGCGGCGAGATTATCGCTTAACAAGTCAAAGGATCGTGGGTATGGTTCGAAAGCGTAAACGAAGTTCTGGGGATGTCCCAGGAGAGCGAACAAGGTAAATTCCCCAATGCCAGCTCCGATGTCAACTATCTTCCAGCCTTCACCGATCTCCGTTCCATACTTCTCATAAAAACGGTCTAGAAAAGTCTCCTTCACACTCCAGACATCCATTGCCTTCCTGACCTGAAACTTAGCCCCGCTTTTTCGTAAGCGGATCGTGTAAATCCCCTCCGGCGCCAACCCGAGGAATATTCGCATTACTAGGGGCCACTCGCGGATACCAAAAAGAAGCTTGAAAATAGAGAAGAAATAATAGGAATATTTTCGCATCAATTTCTTGATCGTTCAGCGCGCGCATCGATCAAACTCAAGAACAATTGCTCATATTCCTCAGCGATGGTATCGGGCGCAAACCGTTTCCTCACAGCGATCGGGTCACCCTGGAATCCATTAGGGTGATTCAGGATATCAATCAGGGCGCGCGATAACGCCTGTGCATCTGCAGGTGCCACTACCACCCCCATCCCCGTGGTCAGCACCGGCTGTCGTACTCCAGGCAAATCACTGGCGATCACCGGCTTCCCGCAGGTCATTGCTTCCACCTGTACCATCCCAAACGATTCGGTGCTGTTAATGCTCGGCAACACGGTCACCTCCGCCGAGTGGAAGAAGGCCGCCCACTCCTTAGGAGGCAAGATTCCCAGGAAAGACCAATGGACCCCCAGGTCATTGATCAGAGGAGCCAGTTTTTGAGCATACAGCTCCTCCCCCAGAACGCCCAGATGCTGGCCGGCGAAGAGCACCCGCGAATTCGGATGCGTCTTCAACACCGCTGGAATTGCCTCCACCAAGTACTCCACACCCTTTTCAGTTGCCAAACGGGCGGCCATGCCGATGATGCGTTGGCCCTCCCGGATGTCATACCTGGCGCGAAAGTCTGCCAGGTTTTGCGCGGTAATTTGGGCAAGTTCGATCGGCGGAGGGATAGCGATTATCTTGCGTAGATTAGGTGCCAGGAATGGTGAATGCTCTGCATAGTCGTGAGTGTTAGTCACAATCATATCAGCCAGCGAAGCAGCAATGTGATTGGTCAGATGCGAACCCTGGTTGGCCAAATAATGGATCAAACCCCTAGGCAGGCTCAGGTCACAGTGGTATGTCAGAATGACCGGTTTCTTGAACAAACGCCCAATCAGTGCAATCACAGCTGCGTCTGGTTGTGGGACATGGGCGTTAACCACATCGGCCTGGTGGATCAATTTCCACGCCCAGTATGGCATGGCCGGCATGATCACCCCTTTGCTGATGCGCATCAACACCCATGGGCGGATGATGGTCACGCCATCCTGGACTTCCTTAAGTGGCAATTGGGGATCGAAGCGCGAGGTCAATACGGTTACCTGATGCCCGCGCGCAGCCAGGGCACGCGCTAAACGCTCCGTATAAATCGTCAAGCCAGAATAATGCGGCCGGTAATACATCAATGAGATCAGGATGCGCATCTCACCTCGCACCCTTCAAACGCTGGTATAAGCCAGCCAGGGTTTCGCCATCCCGGAAAAGCGCATACGTTCCAATCACTCCGGTGACGCCAATATGGATGAGATGGGCAACAATGGCCACAGCCAGCGCCTGTGCAGCCGACACCCCCAGTAGAGAAAGCGCGCCAACCATAGCAACCTCGTACACGCCGATCCCGGCTGGGGCAGAAGGTAAAGCGATCCCTAAGGAAACCACCCCCAACAAGAATCCAGACCACCAAAAAGGAGCCTGAATCCCTGCACTGTTGAGCAAGATATGAAACTCCATCACCCCACACAACCAGTTGCCTAGCATAAAGGAAACACTCGCCAGGAACAGGCCTGGTTGAGACAGCACAGCCAATCCATCGAGTAAAGCCATCAACCGTGGAAATACTCTTTCCCCAAAATAGGTTTTGTCAGCGGTGACGCTCTCCAGCCGGGCTTTCACCCAATTTCGGTAGCGCGCCAGCATGAAAAGCGCCAGCAATCCCAATCCAACCAGTCCAAGGACGATTATTGCTATCGGCTGGGCAGACTCCAATTTCAGTGTAAAGGGGACTGTCGCCAATAATAACCCAGCAGCGATAGCCAGGTCATAAGCCCGCTCGATAACAATCGTAGAGAGCACAAAAAACGCGCTGATCCCGGTTGCTTGAGCCATCAAGACCATCCTACCGAGTTCGCCTAACCGGAATGGGAGTATATTATTGAGTAAATAGCCCTCGTTGAGGGTCAGGAAGACCCGGCTATAATGGGTTTTTTTCTGTAAGAGGGTCATCCAGGACAAGGTGCGGAAATTGATACCAACCAAATAAAAAAACAAAGCCGGCAGCAACCAGCTTAGTTCTATCGAAGCCAAAGCCTTACCGACTTCCTGCCAGTTCGCCAGGCGAATAAGCAGCACGATTGCGATGGAACTGATCACCAGCCCAGGTAGCCAACGACCAATACCCCACCAGCGCAGATGTTGCGGTGTGCTCAATCCTCCTCCAGGCGCAACACCGCGAAAAAGGCCTCCTGGGGGATTTCCACGTTGCCCACCATCTTCATGCGTTTCTTGCCGCGCTTTTGTTTTTCGAGCAGTTTCTTCTTCCGGCTGATATCTCCACCGTAACACTTCGCCAACACATCCTTGCGCAAGGCTTTGACATTGGCGCGCGAGATCACTCGCCCGGCTGCATAAGCCTGGATCGGCACTGCGAATAGCTGGCGTGGGATGAGGTCTTTGAGCTTAGAGATCAACGCCTGGCCTTTATGATAGGCGTTGTTGCGATGGACGATCGATGCCAGCGCATCTACCGGTTCTTCGTTAACCAGGATTTCCAACTTGACCAGGTCATCCGGACGGTATTCAACAAACTGGTAATCCAACGAGGCGTAACCACGCGTGCGCGACTTGAGCTGATCGAAGAAATCGACAATCATCTCGGAGAGTGGGATTTCATAGATCAACTGGACCCGGTTCGGGGTTGGGTAATCTTGCTCCAGGTAGATCCCCCGCCGTTTTGTCACCAGGTCCATCACCGCTCCATAGAACTCGGTTGGGGTGAAGATTTCGATCTTCATCCAGGGTTCGCGAACCTCGGCAATGGTCGCCTCGTCGGGTAAGTCGGCTGGGGAATCGATTCGTACCAAATCCTCAGTGCGTAAGACCACTTCGTACTCAACAGAAGGGGAGGTAACGATAATATCCAGGTCGTATTCCCTCTCGAGCCTTTCCTGGATGATCTCCATGTGGAACATGCCAAGGAAACCACACCGAAAGCCGAAATTAAGTGCCTGGGAAGTCTCTGATTGATACACCAGCGAGGCGTCGTTGAGTTGGAGTTTTTCTAAGGCATCTTTTAGATCAGCGTAATCTTCACCTTCCACCGGGTAGATCCCCGCAAACACCATCGGTTTGGCTTTTTTATAGCCGGGCAGGGGCGCGGGGGCTGGACGAGCAGCCAGGGTCAGCGTGTCGCCCACCCGGCACTCTCGCACCGTTTTCAAGCCGGTGGCGACGTAACCCACTTCGCCAGCTACCAGGCTTGGGGTAGGACGCAAGTCCGGAGTAAAGATACCGATCTCGACCGGCTTGAACTCCACTCCGCTCGCCATCGGCAACAACGAATCGTTTGGCGTGATCTGCCCATCAACTAGCCGCACATAAGCGACCACGCCTTTATAAGAATCGTAATGGGAATCAAAAATCAGCGCCCGTAGCGGAGCTTCCTGCTCACCGCTCGGTGGACGTACCTGATGCACAACCGCCTCCAAGACAGCCTCCACGTTAACGCCTTCCTTGGCAGAAATCCTCAAGACATGCTCAGCAGGTACTCCCAACAGGTAGCCGATATCAACTGCTACTTCGTCCGGGCGCGCCGATGGCAAGTCGATCTTGTTGATTACCGGGATAATTTCCAGGTCGGCATCCAGTGCCAGGTATAAGTTGGCCAGGGTTTGGGCTTCGATCCCCTGGCTGGCGTCCACGACCAGGAGCGCGCCTTCACAGGCCTCTAGAGCCCGAGATACTTCATAGCCAAAATCGACATGACCAGGGGTGTCGATCAGATTCAGCTCGTATCGAACCTTATCCTGGGCAGTGTACATCATGCGCACTGCTGAGGCTTTGATCGTCACCCCCTTCTCACGTTCCAGGTCCATACTATCCAGCACCTGCTCGGTCATGTCACGGTCAGATATAGTGCCGGTCAGCTGCAGCATGCGGTCGGCGAGGGTAGATTTGCCGTGATCGATATGGGCAATGATACAAAAGTTGCGGATGTGAGCGGTCATAAGCGGGCAGAAGTATACCCGATTTTCCCCGAGGTCATCAAACGATCCCAAGGCCACCGGTCAGGCGGGTGATATTCAGGTGATAACTAAATCGTACCGAAGCGAACGCGTTTTAAGCCAGGCGGATCAAGATTTCCTAAAAAGAAGCCAGAGCTTCTTGCAGGTTATCAAAGGTTTCTATATACCGGTCGAAACCGGCAGTCTTCAGCACCATGAGAACGTACGTAGAGGGATTGAGTAGCTTAAGGTGAGGCGATTTACCGATCGGTTTAGCTTCTGATTCCGGAGCCCCAGAACCAGTGCCAAGCAACTTTAAAATGGAGAGAATGGACCGCAGTCCGGCGCTGGTCAGTGAGTCTAGCTGGGTCATATCGATCAACAGATTCCGCATACCATACTTGTAAGCCTCCTCGACCATTTTTGTCAATTCATCTGCATTGCCGAGGTTGATCCTGCCTTCGATTCGAAAGACAGTGACGGGTACCCGGCTCTGCTCCTGCGAAACTATAATATCCATAACTTAATCCTCCCTAAAGCATGGCAAAGGGTTTTTAGAGAAAGTCAGTGATCAACAATAGTCATTTGGCCAGCATGGCACTGATCGCTTGAAAGATTGAAAAATGATACCACACACTTGAGCAGCGCAATGGAACACGATCCGGTCAAACTCGGGGATTCTGGGAAGGCTTATTCGTCACTGACACAGGTTGGAATCTACTCGATACAATACATTCTGCTCGGAGTGCGCTACCCATAGAAACTGCCCATCCCAAGCTACGCCTTGCCATCCATACCAAGTTGGTTGCGGATTGGCAGGGGCCATTTCTATTTTGCAGATGCGTTGGCCTGTCCGATCGAGTTTACTCAGAATATCATCTACCAGTACCCACAGATACTCGCCATCCCACGTTAACCCAGAGGGTTCAGTGTTTGGAAATTTTCCCAAGGACGGTGCATAGGTGTCAACCAGACTTAGTTCGCTCATATCCGCTGATGGCTGAAATCTACAAAGCGTTACACCGGCTGACGTTACCCACAGGTATTCGCCATCCCAGGCGACATATTTGGGGTCGTTACAGGACGCCTCAGGAATAATAAATGCGACGATAGATAATCCTGACCGGTCTACAAGGTCTATCTCATCGTTAGCCAGCCATGGTGAGCCAATAACTGCCCAATATAAGCCTCTCGTGTCATCCCAGGACAGGCTATTATAAGCAGTAAAATTATCTTGTTGCTCTGAACCTCGAAACCGCCCTTCCGCCTCCACCAAATCTACCCTCACCAAGCGATCATCAAATAACACGCGTAAAGTCGAGTCATAAACAACATCAAACGGTTCGGGGTAAGGCAAACCGTAGCCTTGGATAGGTAATCCGGTGAGAGCCACAGCAGGCAAGGTAATGAGAGTCGAAGCCATGGTCTGCACAGGCGTTGGTGTGTTGATCAATTTTCTCAGGCCTGTAGCTGTAAAAGTGATGGTGGGCATGGGGATCGGTGAACCCTCCGGCATGGCAACAAACGTAGTGGATGAGGCGGAGATCGGGAGAATAGTTGGGGTTTTAGTTGACTCCAGCGACGAACCGAAGACCCATATCCTTAAGAGCACCAATACCATGATCACAAACCCTCCCATCCCGAGCCACCAACCCTTGCGAATAACCCAACCCACGGTTTGCTGCCAAGCGGGGATCGTCCGACTCGCTAATTCATCAGGTCCATGGACATCATAAGGAGAGGTTTTTAGGATTTCTTCTTGTCCGGATAACGAAGCATTACCACTTGGGTCGATTCCCAATGCCTTCAACCCTGCGATGATTCGAGGCAGGATGGCCGTAGCCCCTTCGACCGGAAGTCGGATCGAAGTCGCCGCCCCGATGGCTTCCTCCCATTCTGGTTGGCGCTTCTGGAATTCAAGGTGGGACACATTGCGGAGTACAGGGATAAAATATTTGCTGCTCTCATGAGCTCTGACCACTTCCCTAGTTACCTGTTGCGAACCCAGGGATTGAGGGGATATGATCAGAATAATGGCTTGCGATTGCTCGATAGCCTGGCGCGTGTGGAGGAGATAGGAGACGCCGGGTATGCTATCCCGTTCATAATACCATGTCGTGTACCCCGCTACCTCCAACCCCTGCGCGATTTGCATCGCAATGGTCTCATCTTCCTCGACGTGACTGATAAAAACGTCCCTCATTTAAATCCCCTTTATTTCCAGAACACCCACCATCGCTTTGGTTTGTTATCCTTGATTCGTTTGAGAGCTGTCACAAGCTGGTCTGATTTGGTGGGTTGGTCAAATCTTCCCTGGTTGTCTACAATGAATGGATTGAACCTTAGCTCACGACCACAACGCGGACATTTATGAAGCAATTTTGGTTCAATCCAAGCCTCAGTGGCAAGCACAATGCATGGTGCTTGCTCTGGCGTCAGACGCGAAGATATTTTCCCGATTGTATCAATGGTGAGAGAATCTGGTACGAATCGCATACCACACCACTCGCAGAGGGCCGTAACTTTTTGATCCCAAACCCCTCGTTTACCCGCTCTGTCGAATAGCCATAACCGCGAGAGAGTGACAATGGGCGGACCCAATTTCAAATTATAAACGTCCAGGAAGACCACATTCCCTGCTTTATCTCCGATGATCCCGCGGTTCCTAGTTATTGCCAGCGAAGTTATGCCGGCCGCCTCTGCTACTATCCCCAGGCATTGGCCGCTTATAATGTCCCAGACCCGTAACGTTTTGTCCTCGCTGCCGGAGATTATATAAAAACCGTCAGTGCTAACATTTATCGCATTAACAAAATCCCAATGCCCCTTAAGAGTGTGCTGGCACTGACCAGTCCTGGAATCCCAAATGCGGAGCGTTTTATCCTCACTCCCAGATACCACCCGCTGCCCGTCTGGAGTAAAAGCTACGCTGGTAACCGGTTGCGTGTGCCCTACCAAGGTTTGCACGCAACCACCGTTGCGTAGGTCCCAGATGCGTACAGAGTAGTCTTTTGGAGTCGATCCTGTACCCAAAGGCTGGAGCTGTAAACCCAGACCAATGACCGCTAATCGCCCATCGGGTGACACATCTATTGCTGTGATATGCCCTGGTTGGTGTTCAAGGTTCGCGTACTGGCCTGTACTGAGATCCCAAATGCACGGAACACGATCCCAACCACCTATTAAACTCAGCCGGCCGTCCGGAGTAATGGCAATAGTCTCAATTTCTTCATGCCCTGCGTGAGTACGCACGATTCGGCAATCATCGAGAGCCCAAGCTCTGACTGTATCATCAGCCCTGGCTCCACCTTTCGCTAAGCGTCCTCCTGAAACAACCAAGCTTCCATCGGGTGTTACACGAAGTGCCCTAATCAAACCTAAATCTGCATCGGTAGTGTTAATTTTGTGGTGCAATTTTCCGGTTTCGAAGTTTCGCATATGGAGCATGCAGTCACGGCCAGTTGATAATACGTTGCTCCTATCATGGGTGAGGCATAAACTCTCTATCTCAGCCGAATGTTTTTCTGGTGAATGGAGAGGCTTACCGTCGTTGACACTCCATACTCGCAGCATGCAGTCTTCACTCGCAGATACAATGCGGCGCCCGTCTGGAGTTAGGCAAACAGACGTGATCGGGCCTGTATGACCTTCATATACACGCAGGCACTTCCCGGTTCCAAGGTCCCATATACGTATGGTGTTGTCCCAGCTACCCGTCACTGCGAGCCGTTTATCGGAAGTCATTCCTACTGACCGGATTTGTTTTGAATGTCCTTTCAAGACATACAAGCATTGGCCAGATTGAATATCCCATACTCGGAGGATTCCTCCTTCTCCTGCGCTTATAGCTAAACGGCCATCGGGAGATAGACACGTTACACCAGCAGAGCCTTTGAGTGTATGCAAGCGGCGTCCACTGCTCAGGTCCCAGACACAAAGTCCACCTGTCCAGCCAGTTTTAGCTGCCCCATACCAGCTTCCCGTAATAGCCAGCCGACTGTCCAGACTCACATCAACAGACTCGACGTAATCAGTATGCCCTTCCAGAATGTACAGGCATTGACCAGTTTGGATATCCCATACACGGGCTGTTTTGTCCCGACTTCCCGTCACTGCAAACCGCCCATCGAGCGTAACCCTAAGTGCATTCACGGTATCAGCGTGACCTTTCAGGATCTGAAGGCATTCACCAGTTTGGATATCCCAAACACGTACCGTCTTATCCCTGCCTGCTGATAAGGCAAGTCGCCGATCTGGAGCGATACTAATAGCTGTGACAGAATCGGTATGACCTCTCAGAATCTGAAGACAATCCCCGGTCGAAAGGTCCCACAAACGCATTGTATTATCATGACTTCCTGATAGTGCGATGTCCCCATCTGGGGTGATCCTTACACCAATGACCAAATCAAGATGCCCATTTAGGACGTGTAGACACCTACTGGTTTGGAGGTCCCATACACGAACGGTTCTATCCCAGCCTCCCGATACAGCAAGCTTACCGTCAAGGGTAATGCTTACATCTTCAACTGGCCCAGCGTGTCCTTCAAGGGTCCATATACAGGCAACATGGGAGTTAAATCTTGGAAGAGAGTGGGGGGCGTGTAGTAGCAAGGTAGTCCCACTGCTTTTACCATTGATCATCCGTCGTGCAGCCTTGGCCAACGGCCCAGCATCAGCATAGTTATATGCCTGCTGGATACAAAACATTGGCTGAGATGCATACCTGATGAGATGATGTGCTTCGGAATTCACGAATTGAGCAAATGTCCGGATTTGCTCAAAAAGAGTGGGCGTGTTCATGATCCTGTCGAGATCACTGTCAATCTCTGCGTCTGTCCAAATTCGAATTGAGCGAATCGTTCTGGGTAAAGGGATCTCCTGAGGTTGAGGTAGCGGGTTATTTTCAGGATCAGCGGCATGATGCTTCCGGGAGTCGTTCCAGATTCGGGAATAAGAAATTATTTCCTGCGTATATGCCGCGATCCGTTTATCCCATTCTTGTTCTTCTTCGATTTCCTTCCTGGCTTCTGGCAGAGAATCGAGCGCGGTATTGTAATCCGCAACAAGTTCATAAGTCATTCCGGCTGCGGACTTGGCTTGAATAAACCATAGATTGCAGAGCGTCGCTTCCAGACCGTGCCAAATCTGCCCTTGTGTCTGATGGTAAGGCAGCTCGCTCAGCCCACGTGGATAATCTCTCTTCCACATCGCATCACCAGCCGGATCGGCCTTTCGCTGGAAATATTCGGCCAGCCTACGGTGTGTAGTTATCCTGTCTGCCTCGGTCACCATATAGCGTTGTAGCACCGCTTTCGCCAGTTGGCGGTGGAAAAAATCTAGCGTACCCTCGCCTGATTCCCCCGGGGGGCGTAGATAGAATTTCAAGCTCCGGTATAACCGCGCCCAGACCGCTCGCGGTAATTGACCTTCACTCCCGTGCTGGAGCAGCTCCAACATCTCGCTCTCTAGCAGTCCCTGCCGCGCACAAGCCAGTAGGGACAGTGCGCTCTTGACCAGTTCCCAACCAAGGTCGGTTTCCAAACGCTCCAGGACTTGCTCGAAGAGCGAAGAAATGTCGTCGGGTAGGTTGGCGATGCGCTCCATGACCCGCTCGAACTCCCCAAATACTCGTAATTCCTCACAAGCCACGATCAGATAGAGTGGATTATCAGATTCCCCCTTACTCATCAAAGCGCCCATTTGATCGTTCATTAGTCGCTCGTCTAACCGCTTGCGGAAGTCCCAAAGCGTCTGCCGGACAATCTCTCTTCGATCCTCCATAGTGAGCGGCCCGACAGTGATCTCGATTGGAGGGGGCTTACGCTGCCGCAAGGCTTTCAGGTAATCGCCTGACTGGGTTGTGATGATCAACTTCAGTCCAGCTGGCAATGGATATGGTAACCAATTAAGCGTGTGCGCACGGTAAGTCTCGTCCAGTTGATTCAGCCCATCGAGGATTAGCACCACTTTCCGCCGTCCAGCAGCCTGTTCTAAGAAGGATAGGAATGTCTTGCGCAGTTGTTCATAGTCTTGGGAAATAATCTCTTTGATCCCAAAACGAAGAGCCAGTTCCCGGCACAAGCGTAATAAAGTACGACGGATGTCCGTTGAGCCAGGACTGACCCCGATAAAGTGTGGCAGCACATAAATCTCCTTGTGGGCTTCGGCGAGAACTTTGGAAAAGTTCGCCAAGAGCGATGACTTGCCACAACCCGGTGTTCCGGTGATCAACAACGGCGCGGAAAGATCACCTTCAATATAAGCTGCCATTTGCCGCAACAAGTCTTTCCGATCGACGAATCGCTGTGTACGATGCTCGATGAACGCATCATGATATGCCCGTTCTACCTCAAGGTCATCGAGGATTGGCAATTCACCAGGATGTTCCTGAGTAATTGCTAACCAGATGTCTTCCAGCACCCGTTGCCCAAAATCCTCCAACCCGGTTAGAGTAACTTTCCCATCTTCACCGATGCCACCAAAGCTACACGGATAATTCTCGAAAACCGGGCATTGCTGACGGATTTCTTCTTTCAGGCGTTTAAGCTTCTCAGCCGCCTCTGCGCTCTCAGGCAAAAAGATCTCAGACTGATCCGCTGGCAAATCGTAGATGAAAGCTGGGTTGCGGAAGTAAAAAAAGGCGCGCTTTGCCATGCCGGGATTGCGTAGGACGCCATGATAAATCTCCAGCGCGGTGATTGAATACCCATGATCGAATTCCCGTACCCAATCGTAGCGCTCTTCGTCGGGCACATCATACCGCGGCGGTACCCATCCATAGCGCTCACCCAATAGACCAATAAAGAAGGGACGACAACGTTCAATCTCGTCTAGGCAGATAGCCAGGACTTTATCTTGTTTACCTTCATCTTCTGCGATTCCCCAGCGTAGGTCCACGTCAACCAGGTGCAACATCCGCTGAGCGCAACGTTCACGCAATTCGGGGAAGACATACTGCACTAAGTAGTCCCGTTCCGCGTGCATATCGCGAAAGGTACTGCTGATAAAGATCCGGACAGGCTTCCAGCTCTGTGCCATCTGGTGAGTTCCTGAGCAGCTGCAGCTTTAGAGACAGGATAATCCAGTTAGTCAGCGTGCGGAAGAACTATGGTTTGCTCTGATCGAATATACAGTTGGTCAATCATTCGTGTAAAATATGCTTTATGTTTTAGCCAGGTTTGTAAACTATTTAGTTTAATTTTATCACCAACGCCTCTAATCCCTATTACCCTGAAAATCCCTAATCACGTCTCCCACCAATTCCTCCAATTCCACCCTCTGCTCCTCAACGTATATCATGTATGCTAAGAATTCTACATTCCCTTTCGGCCCTTGGAGCGGCGATCGCATCAGTCCATGTACTCCGTAGCCCTCTTGCTGGGCAGAATTCAACACATCCATCAAAACCTGGTAGTGGACGGATGGGTCGCGGATCACCCCCTCTCCGCGTGCTACCTGTGACCGCCCAGCCTCGAACTGGGGCTTGATCAACGCCACCATCTCCCCACCCCGTGGAGGAAACCAGCCACGCAGGACTGGCAGCAATACCTTGAGCGAAATGAAAGATGCGTCCACAGTGATGATCTGCACCGGCTCTGGCAGCTCGAGTACATACCGTGCATTGGTGTCCTCCATGACAACCACGCGCGGGTCCTGGCGTAATTTCCAGTGCAGGATGCCCTTGCCAACATCGATAGCGTAAACCTTGGCTGCGCCATGTTGCAGCAGGCAATCCGTAAACCCACCAGTGGAAGCGCCCAAGTCGGCGCAGATTTTTCCCGAAACATCGAGAGCAAACGTATCCAGGGCGGCTTCCAGCT
>Ga0154886_1121_pt9 | contig 23113 bp, 21 predicted proteins | sample Rifle2008BG19ft_FD_105858 | JGI IMG/M metagenome (GOLD analysis project Ga0154886, IMG submission 105858) | Chloroflexi bacterium RBG_19FT_COMBO_55_16
CGTTCCCCAGGCCTGGGAGATCGGTTATCACCTGAGCGATGGCTCCCGCCGCGCTCGCTTCCTCACCGCCAGCGCCTCTTCCTGGGTGCGCCCCAATGTCCACGCTCTGTTCGCCCAGTATCCAGCCGATTTGATCGTCGCCACGCATCCCTTAGCCACCGCACCTATCTTGCGCGCCCTGAACCGGCATCGTCCACCTTTTGTAACCGTCGTCACTGACCTTGTTTCAACCCATGCTCTTTGGTACCATCCCTTGAGTGATTTGTGCCTGGTGGCAACGGAAATGGCCTTCCAGCGCGCCCTGGCATGTGGGCTGACGCCCGAAAAAGTACACATCACTGGACTTCCCGTCGCAGAACGTTTCGGCCAACCATCAGCAGACCGGGATACCTTGCGCGCCCGCTTTGGTTGGCCGCAGGATCGCCCGGTGATCCTCCTGGTGGGAGGTGGAGAAGGGATGGGTCCCCTCAAGGAAACTGCAATGATCATCGCCGAAGCCAGGTTGCCAGCTGCTCTTGCGATTGTCACCGGCCGAAACACAGCGCTTAGAGCCGAGCTGCAGGCCAGGCAATGGCCTATCCCAACCTTCATCTATGGCTTTGTCCGCGAAATGCCGGATCTCATGCATGCCGCTGACATCCTGGTTACTAAAGCCGGACCTAGTACAATTAGCGAAGCTTTCATTGCTGGATTGCCAATTGTGCTTTACAGCTGTTTGCCAGGACAAGAGGATGGCAATATTGTCTTTGTGACATCGCATGGAGCTGGCGTCTGGGCACCCCACCCAAAGCAAGTTGTCGCGGCGTTAAAAAACTGGGTCGATCACCCTGAAGAGCGCCTGGCAGCGGCGGCAGCCAGTCGAGAGTTAGCGCGGACTGGTGCCGCCCGGAAGATCGCACATATACTGGCGGCTCGATTGGGTGTAGAATAGTGACAGTGTAAAAGAATTGCAGACTTCGGGAGTCCAAAGGTGGACAAAGACTTCCGAAGTCTTGTCTTGACAAAGGAAGTCTATATGAGACTTATAAGCTCAACCTCGATAGTAAACCTTTTACTCACTGGAATGATCCTGTTGGGCCTGACAGGCTGCAACCTGACCGCGAAGGATACTGCAATCCCTACTCTGAACGTCACCCAGGCCTACCAGACCGTAGAAGCCAGGCTTACCGAGGCAGTTGCGTTGACGCCGAAATTCACCAGTACGCCACCACCTGTGGCAACTTTCACCCCGACTGCACCCACTCCACCAGCAACTGCACCTGTACAAACGTCCACTCCTGCCGCGACCAATCCTCCCACATCTTTGTGCGATCAAGCCGCCCCTGGCAATCCGATCGACGTCACAATCCCCGACAATACCAAGCTGCAGGCAGGTGAAGAATTTACCAAAACCTGGCGCCTGCAGAACGCAGGCACCTGCCCCTGGACAAAAGATTACGCCCTGGTATGGTTCTCCGGCGAACAATTCAACGCTCCGGCCAGTGTTCCATTGGATGGAGATGTGGCTCCTGGTAACACGGTCGACCTATCGGTAGACATGCAAGCCCCCCAGACCCCAGTCAGCTACATCAGCTATTGGAAGCTGCGCAACTCAAACGGCATCCTCTTTGGGATCGGACCCAGTGGCGGCTCTGCCTTCTGGGTGCAGATCGAGGTGGTACCAGCCACCACGACCACCATCACACCGACAGCTCCGACGACGGCTACCCCCACCATTACACCCACACCGGGCGTCCAGGTGCAGGGTCCGGCGAGCTTACAGATTGGCGATTTTCTAGACCTCGATACCCTTCAAGTCAACCTGGGCGGTGAAGACCTTGCCTACCAGGCAATCGACCAGGATCGCGCTCTCGCTCCCGTGGGTAGTGCTGGCATCGCCGTGTTTGGCGCCAGCCAGCCGGCTTTTACCGATTGCCTAAACATGAACCTGGGCGGTCAGCCGGTGGTGATCAACGACCTGGTCGGGAGTTATCTTTGCTATCGAACTAACATGGCTTTGCCAGGCTGGCTTTTGATCACTGGTCTCGATCCCACCACCGGCATCTTGAACGTGGAGATCTTTACCTGGGCGATCCCTTGAGTTCGTCCGGGGCGGACTCGATCATGGGCACTCTATACCTGGTTGCGACCCCGATTGGGAACCTGGAAGACATCACGCTGCGCGCCTTGCGTATCCTGCGCCAGGTGCGCCTGATCGCCGCCGAGGATACTCGCCAGGCCAGCAAGTTACTCAACCACTACGACATCCATACCTCGCTGACCAGCTACCACGAGCACAGCCGAAGGAGTAAATTGCCCCAGCTCTTGGCTCACCTCCAGGAAGGAGATGTCGCCCTGGTCTCGGATGCGGGAACGCCCTTGCTAAATGACCCGGGCTATGAGCTGGTGCGCGCCGCCCTGGAAGCCGGTCACACAGTCAGCCCGATCCCCGGAGCAAGCGCACCGATCGCTGCATTGGTGGCCTCTGGCCTGCCCTCAGACGCCTTTCTCTACCTGGGATACCTGCCGCGCAAATCCACCGAACGCCGGAAGTTATTGACAGAGATAGTGGATCTGCCCTATACTCTGATCTTCCTTGAAACCCCTCACCGCCTGTTAGATGCCTTGAGAGACCTGGAAGATACCCTCGGCGACAGGCAGATCGCCATCGGGCGCGAAATGACTAAGATTCATGAGGAGATCTTTCGGGGCCCCTTGAGAGAAGCCCATGCTCATTATTCTGTCCATCTCCCGCGGGGGGAGATCACTCTGGTCCTGGCCGGCTGTTCAGCCTCGAAAGAACCCTGGTCGGAGGAAAAATTGCGGGTTGCTTTAAGGGAAAGCCGGACGCAAACGCTCTCCCCCTCTCAGATCGCCAGCCAGCTGGCCATTGAATCGGGCTGGCCGAGGCGTGAAATCTATCGATTACTCGCAGATATGGAGGAAACAGGCCATCATGGATCTGGATAATACTTCCAACTTCCCAAGAATCGACGCCCAGGATATGCTTTCCCATATCGAAGGCCTGCCTGGCCAATTGCAAACCGCCTGGAAATTGGGCCAGCGATCGCCGTTGCCGGCTTGGGAGGGGATCGAGCGCGTGCTCGTCGCCGGGATGGGAGGTTCAGCCATCGGGGCTGACCTGGCAGCGGCCTATCTCGCCCCCCACTTACCGGTGCCTTTGGTCGTGCACCGCAACTACACATTGCCCGCCTGGGCCAAAGGAGCGCGCACCCTGGTCATCGCCTGCTCCCATTCCGGCGACACCGAGGAGTCTCTGACGGCATTTGAAAGCGCTACAGCGCACGAGTGCCGCACCCTGGCCATCACCACTGGTGGTAAGCTGGGCCAGGCCAGCCAGAATGCGGGTGCACCCCTGTGGCAATATGAATATGAAGGCCAGCCGCGCGCCGCGGTGGGCTTTCTCTTTGGCCTGTTGCTGGCTGCCCTGACCCGTCTCGGAATGGCCTCAAACCCCGAAGGAGAGCTACAAGAGGCGATCCAGGCGATGCGTGCCCAGCAACAGGGCTTGAGAGTAGACGTGCCGGTGGTCAACAACCTCGCCAAGCGCATGGCCGGGCAGCTATATGGTCGCTTGATAACGGTGTTCGGCGCGGATATCTTGGAGCCGGTTGCCCGCCGTTGGAAATCTCAGATCAATGAGATCGCCAAAGCTTGGGGGCAGTTCGAGCCCCTGCCCGAAGCCGATCACAACACATTGGCCGGGTCAACCAACCCCGAAGAAATCCTGGCGCGTCTCATGGCTTTGTTTCTGCGCGCCCCGTCCTCCCATCCGCGCAACCAGCTACGCACAAACCTGACCAAGCAGGCCTTCATGCTGGCCGGCTTGAACACCGACTTCATCGACGCCCAGGGCGCTTCTCCTCTAGCTCACCAATGGACTGCTCTGCATCTCGGCGATTATACCGCTTATTACCTGGCGATGGCTTACGGCGTCGATCCCACCCCGGTGGAAGCTATTCAAGGGTTCAAGCAAGAGATGAGCAGTCTGACTTAACCATATACCTCCGGCCCGCTGAATTCATCAGGGATTCTGATAAGGATCAGTAAATCCACATGACAAACAAGCCAAGGATCGCCCCAACGACCATCCCTGCGGCGACATCTGAGGGGTAATGCACACCCAACGCGACCCGCGCCATACCAACCAGGGGTGCCCATAGCAGCAGAGCCAGGCCAAGCCAGGTTGGACCCAGCCCCAAGGCCACCACCGCCAACATCATGGCACGGGCGGCATGTCCGGACGGAAACGAGTGAGGGTCCGTATTACGGTAGATTTTCCCCCACTCCCCTTGCGGCCGGCTCCGCCGTACACTCAGTTTGATCACAAATACCACTACAGCAGTGAGCGCCACACCCACGACCATCGCCACCACCCGCTGCTTCCAATAATCCGTCCCAAAATACCATAAAATACCCAACAGCGGCAACAGCAACCAGGAATCGCCGGAGTGGGCAAAGGCAGCTGCCAGGGCGCGTAACGCCCCGGAATGGTTCGTTAATTGCGATAACCACGAAAAGCGGTTATCCAGATCCAGTAGACGTTGCCGCATGGATGATAGTGGCTAAGCCAGGCTGGCGCGTCTCAAACAGAGGCTTTTACGGCCAGGTCGGCGCGCAATAACTCGAGTTGGTGGGGCTTATCGATGTCCATGCCGACTTCGGCGTAGGGGCAGAAAATAGCCCGCCCGGTGATGTCTAGACGCTTGCAGGCAATTCTCACGGCCTGCTCGAGGGTTATCAGACGCAAGAGAAGCAATAACAATGTGTCATACCCGATCAGGGCGGCCTGCTTAAACACGTTTTTGCGGGCGGCGATGATCCGTTCCCACAACGCCTCGTTTGCCGTCACCGTCTGGGCGCGGATCATATTCATATCCCCGCCACATATTTCCACATCCTTCAGACGCGTGTACGAGCGTTTCGAATTTGGAAAGCGCGCCTCCATATCCTGGCGGGTGATCACACTGTAATAAATGTCGTGGTCAGTCTGCATGGTGGTGTTCACCATCCAGTCCACCATTTCAGATTTGATGGCGGGGATATCCGAGGAGACGGAGAGCACATGGTGTGCAGCAGGGTTAAGTTCCAGCACCTTTTGCACGCCAGCGCGGATGTTGTGGAGCATGCCCCCCTGGTTGGGGACGTATGTGACCTGTTTGGTGCACTGCAAGCCACTTTCCTCAGGGAGGCTGATGATCACCACGCGCTCAATGGTTTCTGAACAGCTTAATGCATCCAACACCCACTGCACCATGGGCTTTCCCGCGATGTCCAACAAAGCTTTTGGGCTTCCCTGGGTGAATTCGTAGAGTGGCTCCCCGACTTGCGGGATTCCACCAGCAGTGACAATGGCATCCATATCAGTTCAACTCCTGCAATTGAGGTTCGAGACCAAGCTGATCCAGCAGCTGATCGATCTCCTCATAAGTCAATTGACGCCCTTTTCCAGAGACGGCAATCAAAGCCGCCTCCATCATATTGGTGCCAAAAGAACGCCCTTCCAAGACGGGTGTGGTCGTCAGCAGATACTTAACCCCAACCTGCCGGAAGAGTTCCACATCTTCAGGCGTGGTGGTATTAGTAGCGATCACTTTGCCTTCCATGTGGTCAGGCATGTGGCGCTTGACATAGTGACAATCCCCGGCGATGACTGTCCCCCATTGGTAATACTTTTCCCACTTAGGGACACGTATCTCCTGCTTCTCACCGGTTGGATAAACCCACTCAAACGGCAGGCGCCCGGCGATCGGCATCAATAAAGCGGCAAAGGTTTTCAGGCTGCGTTCGCTGTTGAGAGCAAGAGGCAGGCCCAAGCCGAACATCAGGTCACCAAAAATACACTCATAGCCAGCGTTGATGAACGACTTGGTCATCCCCCAGCGGTCGGCGCCCAGGGTGACGAAAGCCTTTTTCCCCTTAACCATTAAGTAATCGCCGATCCTGGATTCCATGAACGTTGCCACGCGGTTCTCCAGTGTGTTCTTCAAGCCCGCGCCGTCTACGACCGGGGTCTGCTTGATGAAGCGCACCATAGGCTGGACCGAGTAGAGCGGATACCATTTCTGGTCCACCCTTAGCCCCAGGTCTGCACCGCCTACACCAAAAGCGTCCACCTTGCCATCTAATTCCTTATATAGCTGGGCGGCCTTTTCCATGTCCCCATCCGTACCGATCCTTTCGATGATCACTCTTTCGCCCAGGAGTTCGATCTCGACGGATTTATCGCGTTTGGATGAACCAATGCTGATGCTGACGGCGCGCTTCATGGGGGTGCCTCCTTAGAAATGAAAGAATTAATGGCGATCTGCTCGGCGATAGCGGGTTGCGAGATGCGAATTGCAAGTTGCAGATTACGCATCACGAATTATGGATTCCATAACCATCTCGAATCACGTTTCACGCTTCACATGCGAGTATACACCCAACCCCGTAAAAATGAGAACCCTTTAATCCCCTGCCTCCCCCAACAATTCCCCTTTTTCGCCATATACCTCAAAGCGGACGCGCGGTCTCCTTTTCTCCGCGAAATTCACGCGCACCACGCCGAAGTTCCATTGATCCAGCGTAAAATAGCGCCGGGTCTTTTTCACCCACCTGGAGCGCATTGGCAGGTAGGTGTAGCGCGCCAACCAGTTAGGTTTAGCCTCGAAAGGCGTGGAACAAAACTCCCAAAGCGGCAGGGTACGTCCCCGCGGGCCATAAAGTCCAGCACTCACTGCATGCGCCGAGTGAAGATCGCCAGTGAGCAGGTACACGCCCTCGATTCCGTTAGCAGACAGGAAGTGCAACAGGCGTTCACGCTCCTCCGGAAAGCCCCACCAGCGATCGGGGAAGATATCCAGCCACATTTGAAACAGCAGTGCGTTGGATGTGACCAGGAACTTCACCGGGTAAGCTTCCTTCACTGCCAGCAACCAGGCCTCCAGCGCCTGCCACTGGCCCTCGCCAAGCATGGAACGCTCTCGGCGATTTTTCACCCGCATTGTGCGCGTGTCCAGCACAAAGAACGCCGCTGCCCCACAGGTGAAGCTATATGCTAGCGAGCCGGGGTCTTCAGAAGAAAGAGTGTATTGCCCGGCCAGGTTGATCTGCGGTGGGAGTTCAAAACCCGGGGCGTGCATGCCCTGGTGTTCCCAATAGGCTTGCAAGGCGTCCTGCACGCGCTTGCGCGGGAGGCGCCGCTCCTGCGGGGGGCGGCCCCTGAGCCAGCGCCAGAGTTGATCTCGCCACGGGATGGTAGCCCAGCGGCGGCTGCGATCGATCCAATGCCAGTCGTTATCCACCTCGTGGTCGTCCAGGATCATGAAAGCTGGTAAATTTGCCAGCAGCTGGCGCAGCGGCGGCCGCGACCAGGCGTAGGCGTAAACATTCCGGTACTCTTGCAAGGAGCCGGCGATCTTACCGATCCCATTGTATGCGTCAGCGTCGGCATAAATCTGATCTCCGATCAGCAACACAAAGCGCAGATTGTCAGTCTGGCGGCGTGCTTCCAGGGCGCGGAAGATTTGCCCCCCGTTCTGGTCCGTTGGGCGGAAGCACGAGCCAAAGGCAAAAGCGAAGGGGGCGCGTTCCCCTGGGGATGGAAAGGTGGTAAAGGCCGGGTACTCCCCTTGCGCCGGATTGGGAGGCGAGTCGTTTAAAGTAAGGGCAAAGTGATAGTGGGTGTTCGGCGCCAGGTTCATCACCGGAGCCACTCCGGCAAAGCCGGTTTCAGCGCTCAGGGGCAACGAAGTGGCAGCAATCTGCGCGTCGCTCAAGTCAGGCATTTGACCCAACCAGGCGTGCAGCACTCCCGACCCATTTGCTCTTCCCCACAGGTGGGCTCGGTCGTGAGCAAGCCCTCCAACGATTGGGCCAAGCGAGAGATCACTCATATCAAGGAAATCCATTCACAATCTCTTTAGAGCACGGCATCCGCTGCTACCGGCGGACATGCGGCTTTGAAGATCGTGCAGGTGAGATTCAAATCTCACAGCTCATTACCATGCTTACCATCGTCGGCACCAAAATAGATCTTACCAGAAACTTAGGTGCAACAAGACAGATTCTTCGATTTCCATTCCGCGCGCTTCTTTCCCCCAACTGAGTTATAATCCGGTCCAGGAGAGAAGTCGTCCGATTTCCTTCTTCAGGAGGCCTTTCTGTGAACCTTCCCAAGTATGCGTACTTTCGCGGCGAGATCGTTCCTTATTCTGAAGCCAGGGTGGGGGTCTTGACCCATGGGCTCAATTATGCCACCGCCTTCTTCGGAGGCATGCGCGCCTATTGGAACGAAGCCGAGGAACAATTGTATGTGTTTCGCCTCCGCGAACACTTCCAGCGATTTTTGAACTCTGCGAAGATCATGCGCATGGAGTGTTCGCATACGCCGGAAAGTTTGAGCGAGCTGACGATCGAGCTGCTGAATAAAGAAAATTATCGTTGCGACATCTACATCCGCCCCCTGATATTCAAATCAGACGAGATTATCGGCGTGAAGCTGCACGACCTGCACGACGAGCTCTCCATCGTGGCGTTCCCCTTTGAGCGCTATATGGCAAACGAGACGGACGCCCACGTCACGATCTCCTCCTGGCGACGCGTGGACGACAACATGATCCCGGCCAGAGGTAAGATCAGCGGAGCCTATGCGAACTCGGCGCTGATTAAAACCGACGCCGTCATGGCTGGTTTTGATGAAGCCCTGGTACTCACCCAGGAAGGTCACGTCTCGGAAGGCAGCGCCATGAATGTGTTCATGGTCACGGCTGGCACGGTCATCACCCCTCCGATCACCGAAAACATCCTGGAAGGCATCACCCGTCGTACCGCGATCGAGCTGGCGCGCGAGGAGTTGGGCCGGCCCGTGGTTGAACGCCCGATTGACCGCACCGAGGTCTACCTGTGTGACGAATTCTTCATGACCGGCACCGCTGCCCAGATCACCGCGGTGACCCGCATCGATCATCGGCCAGTCGGCACGGGGGCAATGGGGCCCATCACGACTCGCCTGCGGGAGCTATACCAGGACGTGGTGCGCGGCCGCCATCCCAGATACCGGGATTGGAATGCGCCGGTTTACATCACAGAGAAAATAGCGGCAACAAAGTTAGGTTGATCGTCTACAAGATTGCCAAACGCTCAACACCTGCTTAGAGAGCAAGCGGAATCCGAACAGTGAATTCCGTTCCTTTACCCGGCTGGCTCTCGACCAGGATATCGCCCCCATGTTGTTCAATAATATGGTGACACACAAAAAGGCCCAGACCTGTGCCTTGTCCAGGGTCTTTGGTGGTATAAAACGGCTCAAAAATGTGGGACAGGTGATCCAGGGGAATCCCCCTGCCATTATCTGAGATTGTAATGCGCACCTCATCCTCGACTTTACGGCTGGTTACGCGAATCTCGCCCGGTTCCTCATCGAGGGCGTCGACCGCGTTGACCAATAAATTGATCCAGACCCCCTGGAGCTGATCCTGGCTAGCCATGAGTAGCGGCAGATTTTCTCCCAGGTCGGACACGAGGCGGATCGAGCGTACGGAAAGTTCGTGCTGGATCAGGGCCATCGCCCGGCGGAGAGTCTCGTTTAAGTCGGTAGGTGCCAGCTCGAAACGCTCCTGGCGAGCGAAAACGAGCAGATTCCGCACAACCTGGGAAGCGCGCTCGCTGGCCCGGACGATGAGATCGAGCATGTCCTGGACCTCGATATCCTGGCCCGAACGCCCACGTTGCAGCAGTTGGGCATTAGCAATGATCGCAGTGAGCGGGTTGTTGATCTCATGGGCCACCCCTGCGGCAAGTTGGCCGACAGCCGCCAGTTTCTCCGACTGTACCAGCGAAGCTTCCAGCCGGCGCCGCTCTGTAACGTCTTCTTCGAACAAGATCGCCTGGATGACATGGCCGGATTCGTTATAGACGGGATAGGTACTGATCTCAAGGACCTGCCAGCCCCCATCGGGCTGTGGACGCCGTTCTGTCCGCCGAGTCGCCTCCCCGCTCTTGAATGTACCACCCACCAGGCAGGCCTGGCATAGGCGAGTGCGCTGGAACAGGGCTTCATAACACCGCCTGCCGACCAGCTCTTTTGGATGCGTCCCAACCAGGCCAGCGCGATTCATGTTTACGGCGTCCAAGACGTAGTCGCGATCGACGATATACATCGAGGTGGGCGTACTATCGAAGAGCGCCCGTAAGATATTGCGCGAGCGCAGCAGCTCGCGGCGTCTGATCTCTAGACGGACATTGGCCTCCTGGAGTTGACGTGCGCCCTGGATATCCACCATAACCCTGGCGATCGCTGCAGCCAGCGCGGTTAACACTTCCTGGTCACGGGTGTCGAAAGGCGACCCGCGCTTATTGAGCACCTCTATAGCCCCTAAGGTCTCCCCAGCCCAAACCAAAGGGACGCACATCAACGAGTGGACAGTGAATCCCTCCCAGGCGTCAACCGCCGGGTCAAAGCGCGCCTCTGCAGAGACGTTATCCACCCGAACTGGCTGGCCTGTCAGGATAGCTTCAGCCACCAGTCCGGTTTCCACCACCTGAGAGACCAGGGCGACTCGAGCGGTTTCCCCCCCCAAGGTCTTCTTTACGACTGTTCTTCCTTCAACCTGATCAAGCCAGAATAAAATACCCGCCTCAGTGTTTAAGATCTGGCAGAGCTGCGTCAGCAGCCAGGCCTGGGCTTTTAACGATGTGAGATCGGATCTGACCAGCTTCCCCAATAATGATAAAGCGGCCATCGATATGTCGTTTCCGCTCATACCAGGTGCGGCACTAGGGCTCGATTGAAGTTCTTCTCCAGGCAGGTCTGCGAGTCGCATAGATTTCATTGTTTCAAGAGGAGGTCATTCCTGTCCCTTGACTTCACTGACGGTATAACCATACCCAGGCACTGTATGGATGAAATCAGGCAAGCTGGGATCCGATTCCACCCGCTCACGCAGGTTCTTAATGTGCACGCGCACAAGGTCTGGGCTACCCGAATCGATCGGATAGTCCCAAACCTCATCCAACAGCCGCGCCGGAGAGTAGATCTGATCAGGATGGCTCATCAAGTGATACAGCAGATCGTACTGCACAGGTGTCAGCCGTACTTTCCCGCGCTGCGGGGTATGCAATTCGTATGAATGGGTATCCAAGACATAATCGCCGACAACCAGGCAATGGTTGGTGCCCGGCGTTTTGGATTTGGATCGGATCTGCTGCAAGGCCTGGCGGGCGCTGGCGGTCAGTTCTATTTTATCTAACGAGCGGGTCGGAATTTCAGGGGCCAATGCGGCACCGTGTAATTTCACACGGCGCAGGATGGCGCGCACTCGCAGGACGAGTTCATCCACGTTAAAAGGCTTGGTCAGGTAATCATCCGCCCCGGCCATGAAGCCGGCGATTTTGTCTTCATCCTTGATTTTCGCAGTGAGAAACAAGACCGGCACATCAGAGAGCAGGGGATCGGCGCGCAACTCACGGCAAACCGCGTACCCATCCATGCCAGGCATAATGATGTCGAGGACAATCAGGTCTGGCGGCCGCTTGTGCGCAATTTTAATGCCGTTTTCGCCGTCTCTGGCGACGGCGATCTTGAACTCATCCCCGCGTAGGCTGCGCTCGATCGTCCGGGCGACCAGCTCGTCATCTTCGATGACCAGAATATAAGCCGAACTCATGCCTCGCCTCCAGATCTCCTGGATAAAACCTTCCCCAATTGGGAGGACTGTCTGGAGGATTTTACCATGCCTGGGGAGACCTAAACGCCTTCCCGGCGGTTGTTAGCTGAACAATCTTGTAAGGTCGGACCGCTGGATCTAACAGCAAATTAACGCCACTTTCTAGGGTGTCAGAGCGTATCCCAGGCTCAGCAAGTTCAGGTGGAGCACGCCCAGCGGATCAACCTGATCGTATTCGACGATCCTCATGGCGGTGTTCCGCGCGAAAACTCGATTGACACCAGGGTCAGCCCCAGGTCACGCACCTTGTTCAACAGGCCGAGAAGAGCAGCCTGGTCAGTCACCGGGCCAGACAGGAGCGTGCTGCCGTCCTTGCAGTGAACGATCGATAACCCCTCGAACCATCCAGACCAGTGATCGGCCAGGTGATCCTTTACCTTGATCTCACAGAGCCCACCTTCCTGCAGAGGCATCTTTAGCATGTCATTCATTGGAATCCTTGTACGGTCAATCAGAACAATGTCATTAAAACCCGGCGCAGCCCGTCGCCGAGCCAGATCGCCACAACATTCCTCCGCCACAAGAAAAGTGCTGTAAGGAGCGCTACACCCACCAGTGTAAGAGGGAAGTTCATCGCCTCGTACCAGTACTCGGGATTCGTCATCTCATGTGCGGTATACATCAGGCCAATCATCACAGGGGTCAAAAGTAGGCCAAATTTGTGGGACAACCTCTCGGCCAGAAAGCCAAAGTAGAAGAGATTCTCAACGGACGAGGCAGGATTGGCGAAGAGGCGATCCAAACCGGCCAGCAGGGCACTGCCGGGGAAATGGGATTGCGAGACCGGCTGCAGCAGGCTCGGCAAGGCACCCATGAGTCCGAAGAGAAGAATGGCAGCTGCATCGCCTTTCCATCCCCGTGAACGCAGGCCGAGTTCAGATAGATCGAATCGCCAGTGGAGGTAAGCCAGCACCAACACTGTGATGGCTGCAATGCCCCTGAAAATGGACCACAAGCTGGTTGCGACGAGTGCAAGCAGGAGCGGTAGCAGGAAGCCAGGTTGGCGAACGGTCTGCCATCCCTTGACCAAGATTAACGGAATGACTAAAAACACTCCGCCGTAGATGATTAGACCGAATAAGATATCCTTCGCAATTGAGAATGTCCAGCCCTGTAAGTCAGCGCCAAGGACGAACAGGAGCGTGCCGTTGAGAATGGTAGCAAGTATGATGAAGATCACCCACACGAGAAGAGCCAGTCGGATCGGGCGGGCTGTGTCAGCCAGGGATTGATTGGCCATATTTAAATCTCCTCTTTTGTTGCAGATCAGGTTATCTTTCCATCCCAGCGCCAAGCAATGGCAAGAAAAACGAGATGTTCCACAAGGCGTGAGCAAGATATGCTCCCCATAGGCTTCGGGTGCGAAGGGTCAACCCCCCGAACCAGGCCAACAGGATGAATAGGCTCACAAAAGACAGATAATTGCCATCCCAGAGATAATGCGGATGAGCAAAAGTATGCAGGGCTGCGGCTAGCCACACGGCCAGAGTCGGGGCCAACTTGCGGCTGATCAGCCACGCGAGCAGAAAACCACGAAACTCCAGTTCTTCCACCGCCGGGAAGAACAGGTTGTTAGCTAACATCCTCACCGCTTGAGCGACGGTTGGCCAGCGAGGTTCCCCGAATTGCATCCAGGCGATAGCCATCCCTGCCAGGAAACCCAAAGGCAAGGCAAGTAATCCCTCTTGTATGGCGCGCCGTGAGAGGCCGCTTTTTAAATAGACGAGATCCAGGTGTGGCCACAAGGCGATCAGAGCCAGTAAAAGAAACGCGGCTTGCAGCATTTGATAAGGCAGTGGCCCACCTGTGGAGAATAACCAATCGCTTGCTATCCTCAGCAAGATGGATACTCCGGCAAGGCTGAAAGCAACTGTTTCTCGACTGATAGATTTGAGTGCCATTGTATTCTATCCTGTTCTTCGCGATTATCGTCAGGGATCATGCGCGCTACAGCGGGATACGGCGCTGCGGGTCCACCGAACCAGCGACGCTATACCAGGTCTGTCCATTCTCGGTACGGATGGCAGCCGGAAGTCCGGGCAGGCTCTGTTGATTGACGTCCACATCCAGCACGACCTGGAGATTGGCATCCGGTCAATCCGCCGCAGACATGGCCTTAGAGGGCAACTTCGGCGCGCGCTCCCGCAGGAAATCCTTGCCTCCCAGGTCAAAACCGAACGAAAGTTTAAGCGCGTCCCTGGCGCAGACGGTGATGCAGGTCTGGCACAGGCTGCATTCCGTAGAGAGCACCCGCTGGCCGTTCAGAATATACTCAGGGATACGGATGTCCATCGGGCAGGTCTTCACGCAGGCGCCGCAATCGTTGCACTTTTCGGTCTGGCCGCCTATCTTCATCAGCGACAAGCGCGTCGTGATCTTGAGCGGCACGCTGACCGGGCAGGCGTACTTGCAGAAGGCGCGGTTATCTTTGAGAGCGTAGGCCAGCCCGATTCCGAGGGCGTAATATGCGAGGTTGCCAATCAGGAACCAAACCACCGCTGTCCGCCCGGCCGCGCCGTTGGTGTAATCAAAGACAAAGAAGAGCACAAGAACCAGGCTCAGGCTGAGTGTGAAGTGCAGATACCGCAGCCAGCCCCACCGCCCGGGCAGGCGCCCGCTGGGACGCTTGAAGGGCAGCAAGTCCAGCACCATGACTGTCCAGCAGGCCCACCCGCAGTATAACCGCCCGAATAGCACTGGGCCGATGATCTTGGCGATGAAATAGTGGATCACCGCCATCTGGATCACGCCCGTCAGCAGGCCGAAGAAGAAGCCTTCAATCTGGGTGTTCTCCACCCCCATCAAGACCGCAAAGATAAACAGGAAACCGCCAACCATAAACAGCGTCAGGCGCCGGCCGATCGGTTTTTTCTGCTTAGGCAGCACGGCATACAGGCTCAGCCCGAGGCCAAGCGAGCTGCCGATGTAGCCGAACATAACCAGCGGCTGGGCAGAGCCTGAAGCCAAAAAGCCCCACATCGCCACGCCCCAAAAGACCAGCATGACCACGCCAGGGACGAGCAATTTTTTCCACGGGATGCTACTTTTATCTTTTATGAGATGGTTGCTTGCTTGAGTTCCAGCCATTGGATTTTCTCCTCTTTTGATCCAAAACTCTTCTCAGTGTTCTCTGCGTTTCTCTGTGGTTCAATCTTTTTGTGCGGCTTTCAGTTGTTCGCCACTTCTACAACCGGCCTGGTGCGGACGATCACCCTCCCGTGGGCGGCCCGGCACACATCCGTGAAGTCCGGCTGGCCATTTGGACCAGGCTTCACCTGCAGATAGCGGGCGTACCCGGGCGCGCCTTTTAATAAAGCCATCAGGCTCGTAGCCACGGCGGATCCATCTTCGATAACCTCTGCCGTGGCTTTCAATTCTCGCCCTTGCAGCCGGATCGTGACCGGAGCGCCACCGCGCAGGTTGCGCCACCAGGTGCGCCCCCGCAAGCTGACCGTCAACAGCTCGTTACCGTCCGGGACATAGTTTACAGGTACGGTATAGACCTGGCCGCTCTTGCGCCCGGTGTAGGTGATCGACATCACGTTCTTGCTCACCAGCCCGTGCAGCGGGGAATGTATTAGACCTTTCATGATCGGGTTGAACCACATGGCCGTCCTCCTGGGTAGAAACTGCTGGCTCATTTCTACGCTAGAGTATAGCCAACCATGACTTTAGCCGCATCTGTCAAAAGTTATATTCGAGGTTTATCTTTGGGTTTTTTGGGAGATCGATGTGGAAAAAGAACTACAACAGCCCCAGCTCCCTGGCGCGCGCCACAGCCTGGGTGCGGCTGCGCACCTCCAGCTTGCTGTAAATGCTGGCGGTGTGCGCCTTGACTGTGCCGACGGCGATGACCAGTTTTTCGGCGATCTCCTGGTTCGACAGACCGGCCGCCACCAGGCGCAGCAGCTCGATCTCGCGGGCGGTAAGCGGTTCGACCAACGCCGAAGGACGAACGACGACCGATTGAGCATCTGCTTTCGTCCTAGGTCTTTCGTCTTTCGTCTCGTCTGAAAACGCGGCGAGCAACCTGTCCAAATATTCTTTCATCCCTTCACTCCGCTCAGGTCGGGCTCTTCCGCCTTCATCCTTCATCCTTTGGAGCAGTTTCGCCATGGGTGGTCCCTCGTCCACGAATACCCGTACGAAGCCCTCTGGCTGGGCGAGGGCCAGGCATTTTTCCAATACCTCCTCAGCCTGGTCGGAGGCGCCCTGGGCCTGGAGGGTCAAGGCTTGCAGCGCCAGGACCTCGATCAGATACTGGGTGAAGCCCGAGCCTGCGGTAAATTCACTCAGGCGGTCCAGCAGATGAAGCGTGGCGCCGTTTTTCCCCTCGGCTCTCAGCATGCGCGCCAACGTAATGAAATCGACCAGACGCAGGTATCCAATCTCCCCCTGCGCGTCCAACCCGATTTGCTGAGACCAGCGCGCCGCGGGGGCCAGGTCGCCCTGCCTGAGCCAGTAGCGCGCCCGGGAAACCTCCAGGTGCGCCGCCGTGCGCGGTGTGACTTGATGCCCAGAGAGCGCCTCTTCAGCCTCTTCGAGCGTGGCCAGCGCCCCGACCGGGTCTCCCTCGGCCTGGAGCACCCGGCTGAGCGTGATCGCACCGGAGACCAGCGTATCCACGTTGCCCCACTGCCGGCTCAGTTCGATCCCCTCGAGCAGATGCTGCCGGGCGGCTTGCAGGTCGTTCCATTCGTAATACAAGGCTCCCATCCCATTTAGAGCCATGGCGGACACCGGCAAAGCTCTCCCGCCCCTCGCGGTTGCCACTCGCAAGGCTCCCTGGTAAGTTTCAAAGGCGCCCTGCAGCTGGCCTCGCTCGGCCTGCAACCAGGCCAGGGTACACAAGGCCGGCACGGCGACGTGGATATTCCCGGCTGCCTGGGCAAGCTGCGCAGCCCGTTCCAGGGCCTCTCTGGCTCCGCCCAGGTCTTCGCTCATGATGCAAACCCCGCCCAGCAAGTAATAGATCAAACTGCGCAGGCTTAAGTTGTCCTCTGGTAAAAGCTCTAAAGCCCGCTGGGACAACTCGATCGCCCGCGGTATCTCTCCCTGCACGACGGCTCTATAGCCGCGGATGGCGGTCAGATGGCCGAGCAAATCCTTGCCCTCGGAGGAGAAGCTATCGGTTTCCCTGAGCCGTTCAGCGTCCTGGAGGCGATGTTCGGCAGCTTCCAGCTGCCCGCTGAGCAGCAAGGCCCAGGCATGATAGATGCACAACCAAGGACGGGAGGCAACCAGTACCTCGGGTAGCTGGCGCAGCCAGCCCAAGAGGAGCGTCAACAAGCCTTGTTCCAGCAAGCTGTAGCCATCTCGCTCGACCAGGTCGGCCGCCCGCGAAAGATCCCCGCTTTTCAGCCAATGCTCCACGGCGGTGTAGGGATCTCCCTGGCTTTCGAACCATGTGGCGGCCTTGCGGTGCAACTCAGGCAGCTGATCGCCGTGCAAACGCTGCATCCGGTGGCGCAAAAAATCCACAAACAGGTGATGATAGCGGTACCAGCGCCGCTCATCATCCAGGGGCACGATGAACAGGTTGGCTTGTGCCAGGTACTCCAAGACCGCCTGGCTGTTTGGGAAAAGGATAGGGGATAAGGGATAAGAGAGACCCGGAGGCTCATTTCCCTTCTCCCTTGATCCCTTATCCCCTAGTATTGCATCACACAATGGCCCGCACAGACGGTCAAGGATAGAGGTTTGCATCAGGAAAGTCTGCACGCTCTCCGGTTGCCGGTTGAGGACTTCCTCGACCAGGTAGTCCAGGACATACTGGTGGCTTCCGGTGAAAGCCTCGATAAAAGCCTGGGCGTCGGCTCGCCCGCGCAGGGAGATTCCCGCCAGATGCAACCCGGCGATCCAGCCTTCCGTGCGAGCATTCAACGCCGCCACCCCGTCTGGCGAAATCCCCAGCCTCATCCTTGAATTGAGGAAGGCCTGCGCTTCCTCCAAGGTAAAACGCAAATCGAACGAACGCAGCTCGGTCAATAGACCACGGCCCCTCAGCCGCGCCAGGTGGAAGGGCGGGTCGGAGCGCGTGGCGATGACCAGCCGCATCTGGGAAGGCATGTGCTCCAACCAGAAAACAAGCCCGGCGTGGATAGCCGGCGATTCGATTAAATGATAGTCGTCGAGCACCAGGACGAATTCCCTGGGGAGCGCGCTGACTTCGTTGATCAGCACGGTGAGGGCCGCTTCGAGCGGAGGCGGTGTGGCAGCCATCATCGCCAGGGCAGTCTCTCCAAGATCCTCATGGAGGGTCTTGAGCGCAGCGATGAAATACGAGAAGAACCGGAGCGGGTCGTTATCCGCCTCATCGAGTGAAAGCCAACCAAACATTCGAACGTTGCGGATCCATTCGCTGAGCAGGGTGGTTTTACCGAATCCGGCGGGAGCGGAAAGGAGGATCAGGCTGCCCTGCAAACCCTCTATTAACCGATCGATAAGGTGAAGGCGCGGCACCAAACCCGGTGTCACCGGAGGAGGATGTAATTTCGTAGCCAGGAGGGGAGGCGGCTGTGGCACGTCACTCAGGTAGAAATGCTTAATCCCAAACAGGCATTTTTGCGGTATGAGATCAGCTGGTTAACACCTATAATCGCCAAGAGTTTTGGTTCTTTTCCTCGTCTAACAATAAACCGCGCCATTCCACGCTTCCTAATTAATGGTACTATTAGTGTCCAATATTTCTGATTAGACAAAGGAACCTGATGAAAACGAAACGTCAAGCCTCTCGAGAAAAACGGAGACAGCAACAACTTCGCACCAGGCTTATTTGGGGCGCGGTAGGACTGGCCCTGGCCGCCATCATCGGTTATGCGCTCTGGTGGGCCTTCCGCCCGACTACCGGCCAATCCGTACCCATCATGGCTGACACCGGCCACGTGCCTGCCGATGCAGTGCCCGGACCCTATAACAGCGACCCGCCCACCTCTGGGCCGCACTATGCCGAAGACTTGCCAGCTGGCTTCTTCCATGAGGCTGACCTGGCGGGGCTGCCGGAACATCCCGAGGGTTTGTTGGTGCACAGCCTGGAGCATGGCTATGTTATCTTTTGGTATAACTGCGATCTGCTCGACGAAGGCGGATGCAGCGAACTGAAAGAGCAGATCCAGGGTGTCATGGATCAATCCGACAATTTCAAGGTGATCGCCTTCCCCTGGAAATCGATCGACGCCCCGCTGGTCATGACCTCCTGGGGCAAGCTGCAGCGGTTTGAGTCTTTTAACCCTGCCCAGGCGCGGCAGTTTGTCGAGCGCAACCGCAACCATGCGCCGGAGCCAAACGCGCCTTAATCCGATGCAGACCTACCCACAAGAGCGGCCCTTCGCTGGAACTCCCTCTTCGGTTAAGCCATCCAACCGGCTGGTCCCCTGGATCGGGCGGCATTGGCAGTTGCTTTTCGCCGCCATCATGGGTCTATATGCTGGGCTGCCTGTTCTCGCGCCGGCCTTCATGCAAATCGGGTGGACTGCGGCCGGAAACGCCATCTACACCCTTTATGCCATGCAATGCCACCAGCTACCCCAGCGCTCGTTCTTCCTGTTTGGCTCCAAGACGATGTATTCTTTGGGGGAAGTTCGATCTGCCTGGCAAAATACGCTCGACCCACTGATCCTGCGCCAGTTCATCGGTAACCCCGAGATGGGCTGGAAGGTGGCCTGGTCAGACCGCATGGTGGCGATGTACACCAGCATCTTTGCTTTCAGCTTGCTATGGGGACTCCTGCGCCGCTGGTTCAAGTTGCCCCGCCTGACGTGGTGGGGCCTGCTCCTGCTGCTCCTGCCGATGGCCTTCGACGGCACCTCCCACTTCATCAGTGACCTGGCTGGCATCGGGCAGGGTTTCCGGGACAGCAACGCCTGGCTGGCTTATTTGACGGGGAATCGCCTCCCTCCTGCCTTCTACGCAGGAGACGCCATCAGCTCTTTTAATTCATGGATGCGCTTGCTCAGCGGCGTATCCTTTGGGCTGGGGATTGTCTGGTTTGCCTTTCCCTACCTGGAAGAACTGTTTGAGGGGCTTACAGCTCAAAGCCATACCTCTTCGACCGTGGAATCTTAGAATGTCATCATTACCAATCCGTGTGCTCCTGGCCGACGATCACGCCGTCGTGCGGGCTGGCATCCGCCAGATTTTGGACCACGCGCCAGACATCCAGGTGATCGCCGAGGCGGGAAATGGTGAGGTCGCTCAAGCCCTGATCGAAAAACATCTGCCTGACGTGGCTGTGCTGGATATCCAGATGCCCAAACTCAGCGGTATCGAAGTCACACGCTGGGTGCGCGCCCACCAGCGCGCTGTCGGCGTGTTGATCCTGACTGCTTACGACGACGACCCGTATGTGTTCGCCGTGCTGCAGGCCGGGGCTAATGGCTATGTGCTCAAGACAGCTTTACCGGCCGAGATCATCCAGGCCGTGCGTGATGTCAACGCTGGTAAATCGGTGCTCGACCCGGCGATCGTGCAGAAGGTGATGGCGCACATCTCCGGGGGACAAACCCAGGCCCCGGTCGAGCAGCTCACCGAGCGTGAGATGGAAGTATTGACCCTGGTGGGGCGCGGCTATACCAACAAAGCGATCGGCATTCAGCTCAGCATCAGCGACCGGACTGTGCAGGGGCACCTGGCTAAGATATTTAATAAGCTGCAAGCTGCCAGTCGCACGGAGGCGGTGATGCGCGCCGTCTCCCTGGGTTGGTTGCCACCCGACCTGGGGACCCTAATCCACACCCAATCATGATGAATACCAGAGCCCGCTTCTCCTGGCGCAGCTTGACTCCACAGCTGCTGGCTGTGTTCATCCTGCCCCTGATCGCGCTGGTGTTGGCCCTGGCTTTTGGCGGCCTGTACCTGCACCAGCAGGCCATGCGCAGTATGGTTGCTGAACGCGACGAACGTTCCACCCGGGCAGCAGCCAGCGCCCTGGGCGAGCAGCTTAACCGCCAGGGTTCCCAATTGCAGGACCTTCTGAGGCAGGCAGAGCCTACCGCTTCTCCGCAGGCGCTCGTCGCGCTCTTGCGCTCCTCCAACTCAATACTGTCTGACTTTGATGGAGGACTGGCTTTCCTTTCACCCACGGGGGAGGTGCTGGCTTACTCGGGGGAAAGCAGCTTATGGGAGTACTTCGACCCTGGTGAATACCCGCAACTCTTTGCCTCCCCCTCGGATACCCTGACCTTTCTATCCATCTTACACCCTCAGAGCAAAGCACCGCTGGTGCTGGCAGTCACACCCTCCTCTGCAAGTGGGCTGCGCGCGGCCGGCGCTTTTTCCCCGGCCGCGCTGATTCAACGCTCTCTGGGAAACGTCTTCACTCCAGGTGAAGGAGCGACTGCCTTCGTCGTGGATGGCGAACGCCGCTTGCTGTACAAACAAGGCGACTTTTTTCCAAACAAAGACCCAGTCAACCACCTGGGTGTCAGCGAGGCCTTGCAGGGCGAGAGCGGGGCCAGCTTCCTACAGGCTGGTGGAGAAGAGCACGCTGTGGCCTACAGCCCGATCCAACCGGCTGGGTGGGCGCTGGTGATCGAAGAACCCTGGGAAAAAGTTGCTAGCCCAATGCTACGCACCACTGAATATGCCCCCCTGGCCCTGATCCCCGCCCTGCTGCTGTCCCTCCTGGCGCTATGGTACGGCACGCGCTGGATCGTGCAACCACTGCAGCAGCTCGAAGCCCAGGCAGCTGAACTGGGCTGGGGTGACTTCGCAGCGATCGAGAAACCAGTTGGCGGTATCAGCGAGATCCGCCGCCTGCAAAGCGAGCTGGTGCACCTGGCGCGCAAGGTCAAGGCTGCTCAGGAGGGGCTGCGCGGCTACATCGGGGCGATGACCGCTGGCCAGGAAGAAGAACGCCGCCGCCTGGCGCGCGAGCTGCACGACGACACGCTGCAATCGCTGATCGCCCTCAACCAGCGTGTGCAGCTGGCGCAAATAAACGTAAATGGCAATGCAGCTGCTGAGGATTTAGCCAAGCCGCTCGCTGAGATCCAAACCTTGACTGAAAAGACCATCCAGGACTTGCGCCGTTTCACGCGCGCCTTGCGCCCGGTCTACCTGGAAGAGCTGGGATTGGCGGCCGCGCTGGAGATGTTGGCTCGTGAAAACGGCCTATCAAACGGGCTTACCATCGACTTCGAACGCGCCGGGACGGAACAACGGCTGCCGGCCGCGGTTGAACTGGCGCTTTATCGCATCGCCCAGGAGGCGCTGAACAATGTCATCCGCCATGCCAGGGCTAATCGGGCGATACTGCGCATCACATTTGATCCGCAGTCCGTCATCCTGGAGATGAGCGACGAAGGTCAAGGCTTCGTCGTCCCCAAAAGCCCGGCTGAATTCGCTCCCGGCGGCCACTTTGGGCTGCTCGGTTTGCACGAGCGGGCTGAGTCGATTGGCGCCCGGCTGGAGATCCAGTCTGTCCCCGGGCAAGGGACTCGCGTAATGGTAAAGCTGGGCTTTGCGGATAATTCCCCTAAATGGAGCTAAAAATGAAACGCTTGCTAGTTTTCGCCCTGTTTTTAATCCCCGCCCTCCTGGCGGCCTGCGGCGCAGGCAGAACCTCACCAGAGGCTGCCTCAGAACCGGTCGAAGTCGTCGGCAGGAAGGTCTCCGCCCCCGGCGGGGAATACATCGACGTGACCGTCCCCGAGCTACAGACCATGCTGGCGGACAAAGACTTCGTCTTCGTCAACGTGCACATCCCCTTCGAGGGGGATATTCCCAACACCGACCTGTCGATCCCCTACGACGAGATCGACCAGCACCTGGAAGCGCTGCCCGCCGACAAAGATGCCAAGATCGTGCTCTACTGCCGCAGCGACCGGATGAGCAATATCGCCGCCAGGACCCTGGTCGGATTGGGGTACACCAATGTCTGGAACCTGGAGGGGGGATTCGTGGAATGGGAGAACGCCGGACTACCCATCGAGAAGTGAGCCTATTAATTCCGCTCGAACCAACCTTTTCCCGCCATCCTATCAGGGGAGTATTAATCGTTACTATTGTCACAACCAAATAAGAAATATATCACTTGACTCCCACGGCAGTTTTCGTCTAGTTTATAGGCGTGAACGTTTGCCTTCGCCGATTCTATATCTGCGGGTTCATCGTGGCGCTGGTGATCTTGCTGAACGACAGCGGATTTGCCGCATCTGCTGCGGCAGATTGCCCTACGTCGGATTGTGTGTACCTGCCGCTGCTATCCAAACCCTTGCCCGTGCGCGTCTTTGAAACTGAGCACCATCGCTCGCGTGATGAAGCACTCCGGGTTACCGGTGAGGTGATCACCACTTCCGATCGGCCGGTGTATGAGGTCATTGTTGAAGTCCGAGTCTACGATCACGCCGGCCACCTGCTGGGTTCAAAACCAGGCGTAACTGCCCTGACAGCCACCCTGCCCGGCC
>Ga0154886_1071_pt4 | contig 21761 bp, 18 predicted proteins | sample Rifle2008BG19ft_FD_105858 | JGI IMG/M metagenome (GOLD analysis project Ga0154886, IMG submission 105858) | Chloroflexi bacterium RBG_19FT_COMBO_55_16
CCACATTATAGGCCCATCCAGCGCCAGAGCCATCCCCAGCGTGCACGCAGTGGCCGGCGGTCCAGATGGCGTAGTTCCCGACCGAGGCAGCCGAGCAGCGGTAGTTTCCGCCATACATTGTAAAGAACAGCACGCCGATCGTGACGTGTGGGAATTGAGTCATCCAGAATCTGGGATAGCGGGTAAATGGAGGTGGATAGGTATAGCCGAGCGGGGAGGTGATCTCCAGAAAATCAGGTTCGGCGTTCACCAAGGCTCCCTGGACATCGGCCGGGAGGGCGCTCGGGCTGAAACCTGGCGGGCCGTCTGGCGCAGCTGGGGAAATATCGAAGTTCGGTTTGCCTTCAACAGTTTTGAGAGGGAACGGCTTGGCAGCCAGCATTTCCTCTTTAGTCCAGACCTTTGTGGCAGCCGACCACTCTGGTGAGCTCGAGGCCAAGACGATACCGCCGCCATCTTGCGCCTGGATTAGCGCGGCCGGTAGGCTGGCGGGAGGAGCAGCCACAACCTGGCTTCCTGCTGTCCCCAGGAACATGACGGCGAGCATGGTAAAAGCGATAAACAGGGTAGTCAAACGAAACAGCTTGGTTTTCATTACATTCTCCTAAAAATCTATAGGTCTGGGTTAGGCCAGACATCATTAACGGTTAATCCAGATCAGATTGGTTCACGGTTGTCAATTGATTGAAATTTATGTTGGTTTTTCTGCACTCGCCTCCAGTCCCCTCCTTTCTGATACTTGGGGGAGCCGCCAGAATAGATCGCCTATACGCCCCCACCCAAGTTGTGAATCAATAAACTCACCATTAGCTACCCTTGGTCATTGATGACTAGGGCTATCTAATTATATAACAAATTGTGAAAAATTTGTAGGCTTAAATTCTGACTAACCCCTGACAATTCTTAATATTCAAACCGGTAGCCAGTTCCCCACACCGTGCGAATGTATTTAGGTTTCGATGGATCCGGTTCGATCTTTTTCCGCAGGCGCTTGATGGCGGCCTGGATAAAATTGATCTCCACAGCCAGATCGCAAAAGCCCCACACATTATACAGCAGGTCTTCCTTGCTGACCGTGGTTCCGGCATGCACCATCATGTATTGGAGCAGGTGAAACTCCAGCGGAGACAACTGGATGTTCTCCCCCCGGAAAGTCACCTGGTGGGCGTCTGAGTCGAGCATCAGGTCAGCGAAGGCCAGAGGTTTTTCCAGGGGTATTCTCTGGCGCCTGGTGCGGTGGAGGATGGCGTGAATGCGGGCGACGAGCTCAGCGGCCCGAAACGGTTTGACAATATAATCATCCGCGCCGGCTTCGAAGCCAGCTAATGCATCCTGTTCACTCCCTTTAGCAGTTAAAAGGATAATCGGTACGTCCGAAAATTGGCGAATGCGGCGGCAGGTTTCCACGCCATCCATGACCGGCATCAGGTAATCCAGGATGATCAGGTCGAAGGAGTTGTCCTGCCAGAGCTTAAGGGCGCGGGAACCGTTCTCGGCAAAGGCCGCGTTGAGGCCGGCTTTATACAGGATGCCTCCGACAACCTTGCGCGTATCCGCGTCATCATCTGCAAAAAGAACCCGTACTCGATTGTTCATCGCTTGACCGTCCTACCTTTTTCGCCGAATGGGCAATCCCGAATCACCCGATAGGACGAATTGAAGATAGCATTATTTGGATCAGCCGTCAAGGCAAAATAGCCAATATTCTTGTAAGGTTGTCAGACAATTGACAAGCCGCATTTTCTTTGCTAAACTATCCATGTCAGACAATTACATGAAGTTTCTCGCACAGTGACTTTCTCTGGTTCTTCACGCCATGACCACCCTGCTCGTACGCCATGCAATGCTATTAATTTCTATGGATGACCAGCGCCGGGAGATCCCGGAGGGAGGGTTTTTTGCGCGGGACGGGATCATTGAACAGGTTGGTCCAACGGTCGCTTTGCCCTCTGTGGCTGATGAGGTACTCGACCTGCACGACCACATCGTCCTGCCCGGCCTGGTGAATACTCACCATCACTTCTACCAGACGCTGACGCGCGCCGTGCCAGCTGCCCAGAATGCGAACTTGTTCAACTGGCTCAAAACGCTCTACCCGATCTGGGCACGGCTCACGCCGCAGGATATCCACCTCTCCACCCAAACAGCCCTGACCGAACTGGCTCTCTCAGGATGTACGACAGCCTCGGATCACCTTTACCTCTATCCCAACGGCTCACGCCTGGAGGATGAGATCCTGGCTGGCATGGAAATCGGACTGCGCCTGCATGCCGCCCGCGGTTCGATGAGTCTCGGCGAGAGCAAAGGCGGCCTGCCCCCGGATAGCGTGGTAGAAGATGAAGACTCTATCTTGAGAGATTCACAACAACTGATCGAGAAATACCACGATCCGAATCCTGGGGCGTTCGTGCGGGTAGTCCTGGCACCCTGTTCGCCCTTCAGCGTGACAGCTGACCTGATGCGACAGAGCGCAGCCCTGGCGCGCCAGTATGGGGTTCATCTGCATACCCACCTGGCTGAAACCCAGGATGAAGAGTCATTTTGCCTGGAAAAGTTTGGCCACCGGCCGGTCGACTATATGAAGACTTTAAATTGGGTCGGGGAAGATGTTTGGTTTGCCCATTCTGTGCACGTCAATCCTTCGGAGATAGACCTGTATGCCAGGACGGGATGCGGTGTGGCGCATTGCCCAACCTCCAACATGCGCCTGGCTTCGGGGATCGCCCCAATCCTGGATATGCTGGCCCGCGGGGTGCGGGTGGGTCTGGGTGTGGATGGCTCAGCCAGCAACGATGGCTCGCATCTGCTGGCCGAAGCGCGCCAGGCGATGCTGGTGGCGCGTCTGGGAGCCGGCCTGCACGGGGCTTCACTCTCTGGGGAAGGGTCTCCGCCTTTGATGACAGCCCGCCAGGCACTAGAAATCGCCACGCGTGGTGGGGCGGCGGTCTTGGGGCGGGCAGATATCGGCTCGTTGGAGCCGGGTAAGTGCGCCGATTTCTTTGCCATCAACCTGAACCGGTTGGAGTATGCCGGCGCGATGCATGATCCTGTGGCGGCAGTCGTCTTCTGTGCTCCTGTGCTGGTCGATTACACCGTGGTGGGAGGTAAGTATGTCGTCAAGGATGGGCAATTAGTCACCCTGGACCTGCCGCGATTGATAGAATCGCACAACCGTGCCGCGCAGCGATTGCTGAAAAAAAATTGATATGAATGACGAGAATCACCTTCCTGAACATGCTTATAAATCTCGCACTCTTGTCGACGTCGCCATTGGACGCACCCCCGCCGACCTCGTGATCCGCGACGGGCGCTGGGTGTGCGTCCAATCCGGCGAGATCATCCCGGGTACACAGGTGGCGGTGAAGGATGGGCGCATCGCCTACACCGGCCCGGACGCCACGCACACGATCGGTGAAGCGACCAGGGTGATCGAGGCCGCTGGTCGCTATCTTGCCCCTGGCTTGTTGGACGGGCATATGCACGTCGAATCCGGCATGTTGACCGTGACTGAGTTTGTCAGGGCGGTGATTCCCCACGGGACGACGGGCATGTTTATCGACCCACATGAGATCGCCAATGTCTTCGGATTGAAAGGTGTGCAGCTGATGGTCGCTGAGGCTGCTGTCCAGCCGATCCATGTCTGGGTGCAAATGCCATCCTGTGTCCCCTCCGCTCCCGGTCTGGAAACCCCGGGAGCCAGGATTAATCCTGAAGATGTGGCTGAAGCCATGCGCTGGGAGGGGATCGTTGGCCTGGGTGAAATGATGAATTTCTTGGGAGTGATCATGGGGGATGAGAAGATGCACGCCGAGATGGCGGAAACCCGCCAGGCTGGCAAGGTGATCGGCGGGCATTACGCCTCCCCAGACCTTGGCTTGCCTTTTCATGGGTACGTCGCCGGGGGCCCGGAGGATGACCACGAAGGCACGCGACTGGAGGATGCCATCGCCCGGGTGCGCCAGGGGATGAAAGTCATGCTTCGCCTGGGCTCGGCCTGGCATGATGTCGACGATCAGGTGCGCGCCGTCACTGAAATGGGCCTCGATCCGCGTCACTTTATCCTGTGCACGGACGATTCGCACTCTGCCACCCTGGTTCGCGAAGGCCATGTGAACCGGGCGGTCAGGCAAGCCATCGCCCGCGGGGTAGCGCCCATCACAGCCATCCAGATGGCGACCCTCAATACCGCCGAGCATTTCGGGATGGCGCGCCAGGTAGGCATGATCGCTCCCGGAAGGTTCGCCGATCTGCTGATTCTGAGCAGCTTACCTGAGTTCCGGGTCGATCAGGTGATCGTTAAAGGCCAACTGGTTGCTGAAAATGGACGGCTGCTGATCGATCTGCCAGCTTATGATTTCCCGGACTGGGCGCGCAATTCAGTCCACTTGAAGCGAGCACTCACCCCAGATGACTTTCGACTGGGACCGTCGCTGGCTGGAGGATCGCAATCTGACGCGATGATTGCGAACGTGATCGGGGTGATTGAAAATCAGGCTCCTACCCGCCACCTGCGCATAAAGGTCCCTATCCAGGATGGGGAGGTGAGGGTTGACATACAACGCGACCTGGCAAAGATCGCCCTGATCGAGCGGCACAAAGGCACGGGTGGTGTGCAAGTGGGGTTGGTGCATGGCTTTGGCTTTAATGTACCCTGTGCCGTAGCGACGACAGTGGCTCATGACAGCCACCATATGATCGTGGTCGGCACTGATGAGGGGGATATGGCTTTAGCGGCGAATACATTGGCGCAGATGGGCGGCGGGCAGGTTGTCGTGCGGCAAGGAACCCGGATCGGCCAGGTCGAGCTGCCCATAGCTGGCCTGATGTCTGCTGAGCGCGCCGAGGTGGTCGCCAGGAAGGCGGCTTCGGTGCTGGAAGGTTTTGTGGCTTGTGGGTGCCGCTTAAACAATCCAAATATGCAGCTCAGCTTGCTGGCGCTGGTGGTGATCCCAGAACTGCGTATTTCCGATTTGGGTTTGGTAGATGTGACCCGTTACGAATTTATCCCTGTTTTAGAAGGTTAGCTGGAAAGGATGCTTGACAACAGGCAAAGGCTAAAACCAAAATGACTATTCATTCCACCCCAACTCAACGCCTGACAGAAGCGCTTGGCCAGGTGATTGCTGCCACCAAGCCAGGTGACCGTCTGCTCACCGAGCCACAGCTCGCCCGCCAACTGGGCGTCTCTCGCGCCACATTGCGCGAAGCGATGCGCACCTTTGAAACCCAAGGCCTGATCCGCCGGCGGCAAGGCGTGGGAACCTTCGTGCTGCGTCCATCCCATGTGTTAGAGAGTGGCCTGGAGGTGCTGGAGAGCATAGAAACCCTGGCACGCCGCACCGGGCTGAAAGTCGCCTTTGGGGAATTAAAGGTTTACCACCGGTCAGCGAGTGACGAAGAAATTCAAGCCCTGGGACTGAAGCCGGGTGATCATGTCGTATCCGTCGCCCGAGTCATCCTGGCGGAAGACCGGCCGGTGGCTTTCCTGGTGGATATTCTGCCTGATGATATTATCACCGTGGAGGAATTGACGACCGGATTCACAGGCTCTATCTTAGACCTGCTCCTCCAGCGAGGGGACCCGCCATTGATCGATTCGCATTGCGAAATCGCTGCCGTCGCGGTGAGCCCGGATGTGGCTCGCACCCTAAATATCCAACGCGGCGATGCATTGTTGCGGTTCAAATCACGGTTGTTCGCCCTGGATGGCAGGGCAGTCGCCTATTCCTTCAGTTACTTCTTGCCCGGTTACTTCCGCTTCCACGTGGTGCGCCAGCTGGGGTAACCGTGGCGAATAAGATACACTCACCTGTATTCTGGTTGTATGCATCGCGTTTTAGGCAATTCCAGAATGCGTAATCAATTACTTTAAACAAGGAGACTTTTAAATGCGTAGTTTTTACGGTCGTGACATCCTGTCACTTAAAGATTTCGAACGGAACGAGTTCTTCCGCGTCTTCGAAATAGGCAAGCAATTGGAACCCATTGCCAGAAATCGTCGTAACAGCGATATTTTGCAGGATAAGACCCTGGTAACCGCCTTTTACCAGCCCTCCACCCGCACCCGGCTGGCCCATGAAGCTGCCATGCACCGCCTCGGCGGGCATGTGTGCGGTTTTGCCGATCCTAAAATGACCCGGGCTGGTGATTTCTACCAGGAATCCATCAAGGACACCGTCAAGATGCTGGAGTTTTACGGCGATGTGATCGTTATGCGCCATTTCCAGCAAGGCGCGCCTCATGAAGCCGCCAGATGGGCAAGCATCCCGGTGATCAACGGCGGCGATGGCTGGGGTGAGCATCCAACCCAGATCTTAACCGACCTGTACACGGTTTTGCAGGAGAAGGGTCGCATCGACGGTTTGAACTGGCTGGCAGTGGGCGATATGCGCATGCGTACCATGCACTCGCTGGCCTATGGTTTGACTCAATTCGATTGCCCGATCACTTTTATCGCCCCACCGGAGATGTCGCTGACAGACGAATTCAAAAAAGAATTGCGACAGTACAGCCTGGATTTTTCCGAAGCTGAGCATGTTGAACAGGCGATTGCCAAGGCCGATGTCATCCTGGTTGAACCGGTGGTGCAACCGGATTACACCAAGGCCCGCGATGAGCGCTCCGGCGATATTGGCCTTACGCCGGCCAATTACAAAATCACCCGCGAACTCCTGGCGACCAAGGCTAAACCGGACGCCATCCTGCTGCATTCTCTGCCGCGCATGGACGAGATCCCGGTGGATGTCGACATCACTCGCTGGTCACGCTATTGGCAGGAAGCCTTCAACGGCGTAGTCATCCGCATGGCGCTCTTGGCGCTGGTATTGGGAGCCATGGAGTAGTCTCGGCAGATCACCTGGATAAACACAATACGCAATAAGCAATAGGCGATCTGTAGCGCGGATTGCTTATTGCATTCGAAGATCGTATAGCTTTGAACCGGATTTCCTTTTCCCCACGGACGGTACCCCTGGCTCTGCTAGGGTTGGCTTTGCTTGCATACGGCCCGCTAATACCTTTGCTGGGGTTTTACTGGGATGACTTACCATATCTCTGGCTCTACCATGTCCAGGGGCCACCTGGTTTTGTGGATTTTGTTGCTTCCGACCGGCCATTTTCTGCCTGGATTTTCATGCTGACGACCACCCTGTTTGGGGAGACAGCCTGGCCTTACCATCTTTTTGCCCTGCTGCTGCGCTGGTTGACGGCCTGGGTTTTCTGGTGGGTGCTTAAGTACGTTTGGCCTGGGGAAATCCGCGCGGCAACTTGGGCAGCTTTTCTTTTTCTAGTTTACCCGGGCTTTAAGCAGCAGCCGATTGCCTTGATTTATAACCACCACTTCAGCGTACTGTTCCTGTTCCTGTTATCTCTGGTCTGCTTGCTTCTAGCAGTGCGGAAGCCGCGCTGGTTCCTCCCCCTGACTGGTCTGGGGCTGGTGTTTTCGGCCGGAATGTTCTCCATAGAATATTTTGCCGGGTTAGAGCTGCTCCGCCCTGTGCTGCTCTGGCTGGTTATGGATGAGGCTGGAGGCAGCTGGAAACGGAAGGCAGGCAGAGTGATGCGGCACTGGTTGCCTTACCTGGCTATGCTGGGCCTTTTCCTTTACTGGCGCGTGTTCGTCTTCCGATTTCCCTCTTATCAGCCGCAGGTGGTGGATCGGTTCTTACAAGCGCCTTTACCCGCCCTCTCGGAGCTGGTGAGGGTTGTAGTCACCGATTTTTACACAGTGGTCTTCATTGCCTGGACAGAGATTCTGCAGCTGCCTTCTGGACCGCTTTCCTGGCTGGCCTACCTGGCAATCGTTGCGATCGGGACCGCTGCAGTCTGGTTTTTCCTGGACAGGCTGAAATCACCTCAACCAACCGGCGGGGGGGTATCTGGCGACCGGTGGGCCAGGCAGGCTTTGGCCGTGGGAAGCTTTGCTTTCTTGCTTGGCGGATTGCCGGTGTGGATCACTGGTTTGCCGGTCCGGCTTACATACCCATTCGATCGTCTCACCCTGGGATTTCTGGTCGGAGTGGGCCTGGTTCTTGTTGGGCATCTTGAGCTTCTCTTTCGATCTCTGGTCTTGCGGCAGGTGATTCTGGTGGGACTGGTCGGCCTCTCGCTGGGGCTGCATTTGCAGAATGCAAACGCTTATCGGAGGAATTCGCAAATATTAAAGGATTTTCTCTGGCAGTTGACCTGGCGTGCGCCAGGGCTTGAGCCGGGCACCATCCTGCTCAATGAGAATCCACCCTGGACATATTACAGCGATAACTCTCTGACTGCCCCTTTCAATTGGACCTACGCGCCTGGCTCCTCCTCCCTTGATCTGAGATACATGTTCTATGATCTTGATGTTCGCCTGGGGGAGGGATTACCAGACCTGAAGAAAGGCTTGCCGGTAAATCAGGAATACCGTTCGATGCGTTTTTCTGGTTCCACTGCGGATATCCTGGCGGTGTATTACAGGCCGCCCGGGTGTGTACAGGTTTTGGATCCACTCTACACCGTGAGCTATCCTGATCTGCCGCATACATTGCAAAAAGCCGTTTCCCTTTCTGACCTGTCCCAGATCAGCCTGCTCGCCAGTTCACCGGCGAGCCCTCCCCCTAACCTTTTTGGCTCCGAACCGGAGCGAAGCTGGTGTTATTATTTCGAGAAGGCTGAGTTAGCCCGACAGGCCGGCGCTTGGCCAGAAGTGGTGACATTGTGGGAAAACGCTGCCAGGGATTCCAGGTCTCCAGCTGAAGCATCAGAATGGCTGCCCTTTATGGAAGCTTTTGCCCGAGTGAGAGACTGGGAGAAAGCTGAGCAGTTGGCAGAGCAAATGATGAAAAATCGCGATTTGCGCCCGATGGTCTGCACTGCATGGGAGCGGATCGCAGAGAGTATGGAATTAGAGGCGCCGGAGAAAGACATCATCGGGAGGATCCGGTCACAGGCGGATTGCAACGGATGAAATGGCTGCTGGATTCCCTGGAACGCCGTCAGGCACTATAATGACTGGTAAACCGGCCTGAGCTTTGATTGGACGAGTAGCAATATAAATTAAATCCATGACAGGAGAAATTGAAATGCAAACCGATCTGCGAAACCGAGACTTGATCGGCGACCTCGACTTCAGCAAAGAAGAAGTCGAGACGGTATTGGACGTCGCTTTCGACCTGAAGCGTAAGCGCGCCCTGGGCGAGCCGCATCCCTATTTGCGCGATAAGGTGCTGGCAATGCTGTTCTTTTTTTCGAGCACGCGCACGCGGGGTTCCTTCGAGGCGGGGATGGCTCAATTGGGCGGGCACGCTGCATTCATAGAGTCTAAAACCACCCAAATCGCACATGGAGATACACCGAAGGAGATCGGCGAGATCTTCGGGCGGTACTTCGACGGCATCGCCATCCGCCACGTGGACTGGGGAGTAGGAAACGGTTATCTCAACGATGTCGCCCAGGCTTCCCGCGTCCCGGTGCTCAACATGCAGTGCGAAATCTACCATCCCTTCCAGATTTTGGCCGACTTGATGACCATCATAGAGAAGAAGGGCCGCGACCTGCGAAGCAAGAAGATGGTCGTATCCTGGGCTTATGCGGCTTCTTACCAAAAGCCGATGTCCGTGCCGCAAAGCCTGGTGCTCCAGATGCCACGCTTCGGGTTGGACGTGGTTCTGGCACATCCACCGGAGTTTAAACTGATGCCGGAGATCATGGACCAGGCGCGCGAGCAGGCGCGCAAGTTCAGCACAGGTTTCGAGGTGGTGGATGATATGGAGGCCGCCTTTAAAGACGCCGACATCATCTACGCCAAGTCCTGGGGCGCCATGGTGCACACACCAGATCCGGAGCAGGGCGCCGAGATCATCAAGAAATACGCGCATTGGATCACCGATGAGCGCAAGATGGCCCTGGCCAAACCGGACGCGATCTACATGCACCCGCTGCCGGCTGACCGCAATATCGAGGTCACCGACGGGGTGATGGATGGCCCACGCTCGGTAGTATTCGACGAAGCCGAAAACCGCCTGCATGCGCAGAAAGCGGTGATGGCGTTAACAATGAGGTAGGATGTACACATGACAACAAAAAAAATCGCTGTCGTCGCCATCGGCGGCAATTCCCTGATCAAAGACAAGAACCACCAGACCGTCGAAGACCAATACCAGGCCGCCAAAGAGACTACCTACCATATCGCTGACATGATTGAAGCTGGCTGGGACGTGGTGATCGGCCACGGGAATGGGCCGCAGGTAGGCTTTATCTTACGCCGCTCGGAGATCGCTCACAAAGTGGAGGGGATGCACGAGGTGCCTCTGGATGTGTGCGGCGCAGACAGCCAGGGGGCGATTGGCTATGCTTTGCAGCAGACCTTGCAGAACGAACTTCACCGGCGCGGAATCCAGAAACCGGTGGCGACCGTTGTCACCCAGGTTCTGGTAGATCGCGCCGACCCGGCTTTTCAACACCCCTCCAAGCCGATCGGAGGGTTCATGGATCGAGATGAAGCCCACCACCGGGCGGCAGAGATGGGTTGGAGCGTCGTGGAGGATGCCGGCCGAGGCTGGCGGCGCGTGGTCGCCTCACCTTTGCCAAAGGAGGTAGTCGAGATCGATTCGGTCAAAACCTTGATCGAGGCTGGGGGGGTGGTGATTTCCGTGGGCGGTGGGGGCATACCAGTGAACGACACGGGAGACCGGCAGCTGGTCGGTACCGCAGCAGTGATCGATAAAGATTACGCCAGCAGCCTGCTGGCACGCCTGGTCAAAGCTGACCTGTTCTTAATTTCAACCGCGGTTGAGAAGGTGGCCATTAATTTTGGCAAACCAGATCAGAGGTGGATCGATCGCATGACCTTGGCTGAAGCCAAGCAGTACCTGGCGGAAGGGGCGCACTTCGCCAAAGGATCGATGGCCCCTAAGATCCAGGCCGTCCTCTGGTTCCTGGAGGCGGGCGGTAAACAGGCCCTGATCACCGATCCGGAGAACATTGGACGCGCTCTCAAAGGCGAAACGGGCACCTGGATCATGCCGGCTTGAGTGGAATAGCCTCGTTGGCTGATCTATTAATCTAGAAGAAGTTGCCGGACAATAATATAATGGGTAAAATGTTATACTTCTCTTCGATGTGAAAGCGCTTTGCCTGAAGACTATTACAAGAAATGCCATCTTGCCTACTTAAAACAGGAATAATGACTATAGGCGATTGCAGGATTTCAATGTATGCTAATAACAAACAATTCTTAATTGTTGAACCTGTTACCCTGTCGCAAACATTGATACGGATGGAAAGGAGGTTATATCGTCGATCACCCCCCTTATTATTAACCATTCCCTAAGTTACATAAATTCAAAAAGCTTATTATGGAGGAGTAAAATGAGAACGAACACCTTATGGAATCTGTTCGGATTGTTGGTCGCTATGGCAATGGTTGTATCAGCATGCGGGCAGGTTTCGACTCAACCTGCTGTCGTCGAAACTCAACCCGCAGTCGTAGAAACCCAACCAGCCGTGGTTGAGACGCAACCTGCAGTAGTTGAAACTCAACCAGCTGTGGAACAACCTACAGAAGCTCCAACCAGTGAAACGGTGGGTAGCTTCCAGATCCCGGAAATCGAAGATGGCAAGTTTAACGTCGCGATGGTGCTGATTGGCCCGCATGACGATGGGGGTTGGTCTCAAGCCCACTACGAAGGTCTGGATTATGTCGAGAAGAACGTCTCCAATGTGCACACATCGTACATCGAGAACGTGCCCGAGGGCGCTGATTCGGAACAGATCTTCCGCAGCTTGGCACGCAAGGGCTTCAATCTTATCTTCGGGACATCGTTTGGCTTCATGGACCCGATGGAAATCGTTGCCAGTGAGTTTCCAGACACGATTTTCATCCATATCAGTGGCTTCAAGTCCAACGGGGAGAATTTTGGCAACCTGTTTGGAGCCATGGAAGACATGAAATACCTGGCTGGCATGATCGCTGGGGCGCGTGCCAAATTGGATGGCAATCCTAAACTAGGTTACATGGCTACTTTCCCCATCCCTGAAGAACTTCGCCTGGGTAATGCCATCGCATTGGGTATGAAGAAGACCTGCCCGGAATGTACCATGGATGTGCGCTGGATCAATACCTGGCACGACCCGATCATTGAGAAAGAAGCAGCAGCCTCTCTGTTTGATGCTGGCGCCCAGGTCGTATTCACTGGCGCGGATACTCCAGCGGTAGCCGATGTGGCGCAGGAAAAAGGCAAATGGGGAGTTACGTACGACTGGGCTGGATCCTGCAAGGTTGAACGCTGCCTGACCGCACCGTATTGGAACTGGGGGCCGTATTACGCCCAGATCACCCAGGGTGTGATCGATGGCACTTACACGCCCGGTTGGGATTACTTCGATGCTGATACCGGAAGTCTGGGGTTATTTGGCCTCATGGAAGGGGAGGAGCTCACTGCGGGTATGAAGGACCTTCCACCTGATGTTATTCAGTTGGTCCGCGAAACTCTGGATAAAATGCTGAAAGGCGAGTTTACTCGCTTTGATGTTTTCGCCGGCGAAATTAAAGACAACAAGGGTAACGTCATTGTCCCTGCTGGCGAGAAGATGCAGCAAGCTGATCTGGATCAGTTCCCGCCCGGTGCCCCCGGCTTGGAGTGCAGTTACTGCATGTACTGGTGGGCTGATGGAATAACATCTGAATTGCCGGAAACAGGCGGCTAGTTCATAATCCTATCAGGGGGCCAGCAGCTCTTTAGGGCGCTGGCCCCTTCTATGTTCACAAATCAGGCAAATCCTGTAATAAGGGTTCCGAGGATAATGAGGCGTAATTAAGTGCCTCGGGAGTGAATTGTGACTCGATCCATGGACATAGAGAAAACACTTGAACAACGATTTGTAGTGGAAATGCGGGGGATTGTAAAACGGTTCCCCGGAGTCTTGGCGAATGACCATGTAGATTTTGACCTGCAGGAAAGTGAGATCCACGCCTTGCTCGGCGAGAATGGGGCTGGCAAGAGTACATTGATGAGTGTACTGGCTGGTTTGTACCGTCCACAAGCAGGCACCATTCGGGTAAATGGAAAGATTGTTGAATTCTCATCTCCTCGCGACGCAATCCAAGCTGGAATTGGTATGGTCCACCAACATTTTATGTTGGTCCCAACCCAGACTGTCACTGAAAACATCCTATTGGGGCTTGACAATCCGCGGTTCCGTTTGCGCTTGAGGGAATATGATCGCATCGTAACCGAGTTTGGCGAACGATTTGGGCTTAAAGTGGACCCTCGGGCGAAGATCTGGCAACTGTCTGTGGGAGAACAACAACGCGTAGAATTACTTAAGATGCTTTACCGAGGCGCGGAAATACTTATCATGGATGAACCAACTGCTGTTTTAGGACCGCAGGAAATTGAAGGTCTCTTTAAGACTCTGCGATCGATGATAGCGGATGGCAAATCGGTGATCTTTATCAGTCACAAATTACAGGAAGTCATGGCAATCGCCGATAGGATCACCGTGTTGCGGAAGGGCAAAGTCACCGCTGCCGGGCTTGATGCGCATGACATCACTCGCCAGGAGCTGGCTCGGCAGATGGTTGGCCGTGATGTCGTCTTTCATCTGGATAAAAAGTCGCAAGAGCTAGGCTCAGAAGTGTTAACGGTCGAGGATATTTATGCCGAGAATGATAAAGGACTGCCGGCTTTACGCGGTGTCTCGATTAATGTGCGGGCTGGTGAAATTGTGGGATTGGCGGGGGTTGCAGGGAATGGTCAACGCGAATTGTGCCAAGTTATTACCGGTTTACGGCATTGCACCCGAGGACGCGTCCTGCTCAATGGAGAGGAAATCCAAAACCGATCGGCGCGGATTAGTATTCAATATGGAATGGCTTATGTTCCAGAAGACCGCACTCACGTTGGCAGTTCCCCCAACCTGAGCGTTACCGATAATTTGATCATGAAAAAATATCGCCGGCCGCCTATCGCGCACGGTTGGGTGCTGGATTTACTAGCTGCCAAGAAATTCGCTAACGAATTAAAGGAAACCTATGACATTATTGTCCCCACTGTCGAAACTCCAGTGCGCTTGCTCTCGGGTGGCAACCTACAACGAGTGATCCTGGCGCGGGAGATCTCGGGTAAGCCGGTCTTCATGGTAGCTGCTCAACCTACACGGGGGCTGGACGTCGGCGCGATCGAGGGTGTCCAACGTTTGCTGTTAGCCCAGCGCGAGGCTGGCGCGGCGGTTCTGCTGATTTCTGAAGAGCTCGAAGAACTGCTCTCCTTAAGCGACCGGATTATTGTGATTTACGAGGGTAAGATCATGGGCGAAGTATTGGATGGAGATCTGGAAAAAATCGGCTTAATGATGACCGGCACAGCATTGGATCAGATTCAAAAATCAGTAGAGGTGCAAAATGTCTGAAAGTACATCCAATTCTCGCCGAATTAGTTGGTATCGCTTGCCATTTCATATTCGGTTTGAACCTCGCCAAGAGGAACCACCCAGCTGGTATTCTATTGTAATATCTCTATTTGCCATTCTGGTTGCTCTCTTAATCGGCGCGGTGGTTATTGTTTTCGCGGGTGGTGATCCCTTCCGCTCCTACGTGCATATTGCTAGGGCATCTTTTGGTAGCCTGGGCGTTTTCTCCGACACTATCGTAAAGGCTACCCCGTTAATACTGGTTGGTTTGGCTTGTTCTGTTGCTTTTCGGATGCGCCTTTGGAATATCGGCGCCGAAGGTCAATTCTTCCTGGGTGCACTTGGCGCCAGCGCAGTGGTGCTTATCCCACTACTACCCCAAGATGCCCCTCGCTGGTTGTTTATACCTACAATGATGTTGGCTGGTGTAATTGCTGGTGCGTTGTGGGGTTTTGTCCCCGGTTTCTTGAAGGCACACTTTAATGTCAACGAGATCATCACCACCCTGATGATGAACTACATTGCCTTCGCGTTAGTAAATTTTTTTATTTTTGCGGTATGGAGCGAGCGCGGATTTCAGATGAGCCCGATGTTTCCGAAGACTGCCTGGTTACCCCGCCTGGCAGATTTTGCCAAACAAGTGCCTGTCTTCCGCGGCTTGACGACCCATTTAGGTCTGATCTTTGGCGTGGTTGCTTCGGTGGTGGTCTGGTTCATCCTATACCGCAGCCGCTGGGGATATGAAATCCGCCTGATTGGGGATAACCCGCGTGCAGCGAGTTATGCCGGGATCAATATCGCTCGTAATATCATCCTGGTGATGATGTTGTCCGGGGGATTGGCCGGGTTAGCCGGGGTATCTGAGATTTCTGGCGTGGTACACCGTCTGCAAAGCGCGATTTCGCCCGGGTATGGTTTCACAGGAATTATTATTGCCTGGTTAGCGAAGCTTAACCCATTTGCGGTCATCCTGGTTTCGGTTTTATTTGGCGCATTGATCCTGGCTGGGCGGGAAATCCAACCGTCCGGCATCCCTAAAATGATTCAGGGCGTCATCTTAGTGTGCCTGATTGCCAGCGATTTCTTGATCCATAACCGGGTGCGAATTGTCCGTGCCAAAGAGGAGGTCTGATCCGTGGATCTCATCATCATTTTACAAGCAGGTGTCGCCTCTGGTACTGTGCTGCTTTTCGCCACGCTGGGCGAGATATTTGCTGAGCGTTCAGGCGTGCTCAACCTAGGCGTTGAAGGTATGATGTTGGTCGGAGCGATGAGCGCCTTTAGTGTCGCGTTGTCCACAGGCAATCCTTGGTTGGGAATGTTGGTTGCAATGTTGGCCGCCGGCTTGCTCAGCCAAATTCATGCCTTTATCACCATCAAATTGCAGGCCGACCAGGTAGTCAGCGGTCTTGCGCTTACTTTCCTGGGAGTCGGTATCAGCTTGGTTCTGGGAGAAGGTTTAAGCAAAGCCGGAACGATTTCGCTTTTACCAAACTTCTCGATCCCTTTGCTCTCAGGAATCCCATTGTTGGGTCCGATCTTCTTCACTAAACAGAGCATACTGGTATACATTGGCTACATGTTGATACCTCTCGCCTGGTATTACATCAATCGCACACGTCCAGGGATGCATTTACGAGCGGTAGGCGAGTACCCAGCTGCGGCTGATGCGTTAGGTATTAACGTCTTTCGCTTGCGTTATTTTTACGTCTTTGTGGGGGGCTTGTTAGCTGGTCTGGGAGGGGCAACAATCAGCCTGGCGATCTCTCCGGGATGGTTTAGTGAGTTAACCACTGCTGGACAAGGTTGGATAGCGATAGGCTTGGTGATTTTTGCTCAATGGGACCCATTGCGAGCAGCGTTTGGCGCATATGCCTTCGGCGCATTGCGTCGGCTGATCCTGGATATCCAAGGTCCTACGTTGTTGTTTAGTATGCCCAATCCCTTTTACTACAATCCTTATTTAGGCTTCTTTCTACAGATGTTACCTTATGCATTCACAATTATTATTCTTGTGATTGGTTCGCGTGAAGCATTACGTAAACGCCTGGGTTCTCCTGCTGCCCTCGGTTTGCCGTACATTCGGGGAGAGCGGGGAGTGTAATTTCTATATTGGGAAATTTAATTTTCATGAAGAAATATCTTGGCTATAAGTGCTCTCTGTGTGGGCAGGAATATTTATATAATGAAGTCCAATATGTATGTCCCGTCGATGGCGGGAATCTGGATGTCATCCTGGATTATGCTGCGATCAGGAATAGCATCTCTCTAGATACGATCAAAGCCTCCGTTGATCGATCTTTATGGCGCTACCTGCCATTGCTGCCGGTCGACGATCCGAGGGGCGAGGCCACGCCGCTGCGCGCCGCGGGCTGGACCCCGCACTTCAAACCGACTCTCCTCAACGATCGACTGGGATTGCGCAGTTTATGGATCAAGGATGAAAGTCGCAATCCCACGGCTTCTTTCAAAGATCGAGCCAGCGCGGTGGTGGTGGCACGCGCCAGGCAGACCGGCGCACAGGTCGTGGTGACAGCCTCGACTGGTAATGCTGGCGCAGCCCTGGCGGGCATGGCGGCTGCAGTCGGGCAAAAAGCGGTGATCTTTGCCCCGCGCTCCGCACCCCCAGCTAAAATCGCTCAATTGCTGATCTATGGCGCTCAGGTATTGCTGGTGGATGGTAACTACGACCAGGCTTTCGATTTGTCCATCCGGGTGGCACAGGAATTCGGCTGGTACTGTCGCAATACTGGGTATAATCCGTTTACGCTGGAAGGCAAAAAAACGGCCGCCTTTGAAATCTGGGAAGGCTTGCTCAGCAGACAGGTTTTCGACCGGCCCCTGGCGATCTTCGTCTCTGTCGGCGACGGGAACATCATCTCTGGTTTGCACAAGGGATTTAAGGATTTGGAGGCTGTGGGCTGGCTTGAGCAAACGCCGCGCTTGTATGGCGTTCAGGCCGAGGGTTCTGCGGCGATCGCGAACGCATTCCGCGCCGGGACAGAGACGATCATCCCAGTATCTGCGGACACCCTGGCGGATAGCATCTCGGTTGACCTGCCACGCGATGGCGTACGCGCCGTGCGAGCCTCCCGGCAAACAGGCGGCGCCTACCTCACCGTCAGCGACGCCGAAATCCTGGCGGCGATCGCCGCGCTGGGCAATGTAGGCATCTTTGCTGAACCGGCTGGTGCGGCTGCCTATGCTGGCCTGCACAAAGCTGTCCAGCAGGGTCTGATCAGTCCGGAGGACGAGGTCCTGGTGTTCAACACTGGCAGCGGTTTGAAAGACGTGCGCGCCGCCATGCAGGCCGCGGGGACCGCCCCCGTGATCGAACCCACTCTCCAGGCTGTGAAGCAGGCGATCGAGGCGACTTTGCCTTAAGATATCCCCGGTGGTTTTCTTTTGCATAACCACCTATTTTCAATCCAGGCTTTTAAGGTAAATTTCCTTATGCCTTCCCCTACCTGTTCGATCGTAGCCCCAATATTCAACGAAAGTGGAAACCTCCCCGAATTGTTCCGGCGCGTGCAGGCGACGATGGAATCATCTGGCGAAACCTGGGAGTTGATCCTGATCGACGATGGCTCCCTGGACACTTCGTCCGATCTGATCCTTCAATTGGCCGCCCAGGATCCAAGAGTCCGCCCGGTGATCTTTGCGCGCAACTTTGGTCATCAGATCGCGGTCACCGCTGGTCTGGATTACAGCCGTGGCCAGGCGGTGATCATCATCGACTCCGATCTGCAAGACCCACCCGAGGTGATCACAGACCTGATCGCCAAATGGAGGGAGGGTTACGATGTAGTCTACGCCATCCGCGCTGAAAGAGAGGGGGAAAGCTGGTTCAAGAAATTCACCGCTTCCATGTTCTATCGTTTGATCACGCGCATCACCGATGTTAATATCCCTCTTGATGCAGGCGATTTCCGCTTGTTAGATCGAAAGGTAGTTGACGTGCTGAACCAGATGCGCGAGCGACACCGTTTTTTGCGCGGTATGTCTGCCTGGGTGGGCTTTCGCCAGACGGGTGTGCCCTACCGGCGGGCAGCCCGCTTTGTTGGGGAGACGAAATATCCCTTCCGCAAGATGTTCCGGCTGGCGATCAACGCCATCACTGGTTTTTCATACTTCCCACTGCAACTGGCAACGTATATCGGCTTTTTCGCGGCGGGGATCAGTATTTTATCCATCCCGGTTGTCGTCGGTCTAAGGTTGTGGGGCGGTTCGCATGCCCCGCTGGTAGGTCAGGCGACGACTTTGATCGCGGTGCTGTTCCTGGGAGGCGTGCAGCTGATCTCGCTTGGCATCCTGGGGGAGTATATCGGCCGATTGTATGATGAAGCCAAGGGGCGCCCGCTGTATATCGTACGGGAAACGTCACGTGACACCGTCGCCCAGGAAGAAGATAAAATCTAGATAATATATAACTTCCCCCAAAGGGTATATCAGTAAAATCCGTGTGATCCGTGTCCTGATCAGCAAAGGAGAACATCTTTATGACCGTGATTGACCTGACTATCGACGAAAAGCGACGCGAGCGCGCCGTTCGTCGGGTGCGAGAGCGGAAGATCGTTATCCCGACCTTCGCTCAAATGAAAGACCCCAGCCGCATCCCGGACGAGGTGAAGGAGGCATTGCAGAAGATCGGATTGTGGGATGTCACCCCCGAAAACCTGTTCCGCATCACCTGGAAGAATGAGGCCGTAGCGCATGGCGGGGGGTTTAACGGTGTGAATTACCTGGAGTTCCCCAGTAGCCTGACCGGGAGCGAGGCGCGCATCATTGGTCTGGTCGGCAAATGGTTCCCGACTGGGGCGCACAAGGTCGGCGCGGCCTTTGGCTGCCTGGTACCCCGCCTGGTAACCGGTCAGTTCGAGCCGACGACCCAGAAGGCCGTCTGGCCCTCGACGGGCAATTTCTGCCGGGGTGGGGCGTACGATTCGGCTTTGCTCGGCTGTCAATCGATCGCTATCTTGCCCGAGGGGATGAGCCGGGAGCGCTTTGAGTGGTTGGCAAAGATAGCTGGGGAAGTCATCGCCACACCCGGCAGCGAGTCGAATGTCAAAGAAATTTTCGACAAGTGCTGGGAATTACGCCATTCGGGCCAGGACTTGATGATCTTTAACCAGTTTGAGGAGTTTGGCAACTACCTGTGGCACTACGATATCACCGGACACGCCATGCAGGAAGTGTTGGAGCATGTGATGGGACCGAGCGATGCTTATCGCGGCATGGTATCTGCTACCGGGTCGGCAGGTACGATCGCCAGCGGAGATTACCTGAAGCAGGTCTTTCCTACCAGCAAGATCGTCGCCAGCGAAGCGTTGCAGTGCCCAACATTGCTGGAGAATGGCTTTGGCTCCCACCGCATCGAGGGTATTGGCGATAAACACGTACCCTGGGTACACAATGTCAAAAACACGGACATGGTGGTAGCGATCGACGACGCGGCGGTGGTCAACCTGGCGCGCCTGTTCAACGAGCCAGCCGGGCGCGACCATCTGGTGCGGCAAGGTGTCCCAGAGGCCTTTGTCAACCGCCTGGACCTGCTCGGTTTCTCGGGGATCTCGAACCTGATCTCGGCGATCAAGTTTGCCAAGTATTACGAGCTGGGTGAGAACGATATCGTGCTGACTATCTTGACCGATTCGATGGAACTGTATGGCAGCCGGTTGCACGAAATGCACGCAGAATATGGTGAATACGGTGAACTCGATGCCGCAGCCCATTTTGCCAGATATTTGCAGGGCGTCTCGACCGATCATTTGATCGAGCTCACATACACCGATCGCCGTCGCATCCACAACCTGAAATATTTCACATGGGTCGAACAGCAGGGCAGGACCTACGAAGAGATCATGGCTCAATGGTACGACCCGCATTATTGGACTGACGTCCAGGGACAAGTGGGCGAGATTGACGCTTTAATCGATGAGTTCAACGCAAGAGTTTGATCTTAAAAGGTTGTATGCCGACACGCCTCACGCCTACCTCGTTGATCCTGGTCGCCATAATGACCGATCCGCGCGACCTGGAGATCGCCCGCCTGCTGGGATGGTACCGTATCCCCCTGCGCAAAGCGCCTAAGGTGGTTGCGGTGGATTACCTGGCTTTTTACCAGACCGGTGCGTTTGGCGCGGAGAAATGGCGAATTCAATATATTTCCAGGGTGCGGGGACACGAGCTAAACACCCGCGCCGAACTCTTACACGACGAAGTCGATCACCCACGCGCCAAGGAGGAATATTACAAGATCCAGATCGGTGCCTTAGAGCGCTTGCCGCGGCCTATCCTGGCTAGCAAATGGCGGCGGATCACCTTCCTCTATACGACTGGCGAATATTTGCTGAAGGCTGAAACCATCAACGACCTGGTCATCCACTCGGAAGAGCGCCAGACCCTGTGGAAAGCTTTGCGGGAAAGGGCATACCAGGCGCAGACTTATCAGGCGGTGGAGGTGCCCGAGTTAGACCTGGATGCGGAGATGTTGGCATTGTTGTTGGGAATAAAAGTGCCAGAGGAACCAGAGGGACCTGCACCTTAATTCGAAGGAGTCAGCTGTGTCTTTCCTAATCAAGTCTGGTAAGTTGATCACCGCCTCCGAAACCTTTGTCGCCGATATCCTCATCCAGGGGGAGAAGATCACCGCCATTGGCAAGGACCTGGAAGCTGGTAGCGCTGAGACGATCGATGCCTCTGGCAAGCTGGTCATGCCGGGAGGGATCGACCCCCACACGCACTTCGACTTGCCGATGTTCAATACCGTCTCCTCGGACGATCACTATACTGGTCACAAAGCGGCGGCATTCGGCGGCACCACCACGGTAATGGATTTTGTGCCCCAAGATTATCCAACCTTACGCGAGGCAGTCGAAGGTTGGCAGGTCAAGGCCGGCGCTAAAGCGGCGATCGATTTCGGCTTCCACATGAACATCACTCGCCTGGATGACCAGGTGGCAGCGGAGATCCCACGCCTGCTGGAGATGGGGATCACAACTCTGAAAATATTTATGGCTTATAATGGCCGGTTACGCTTGCAAGACGGCGAAATCTTTCGCTTGCTGCGCATTGCTCGAGAACACGGACTGCTTACCATGCTGCACGCCGAAAATGGCGATGTGATCGATATTTTGGTCGCCGAAGCCCTGGCAGCGGGTCACACCGCTCCGGAATGGCACGCCCACACCCGGCCAGCCTGGGGTGGGGTGGAGGCGGTGTTGCGCGGGGCAGCCCTGGCAGCCCAGGCTGGCGCGCCCCTGTATGTTGTGCATATGAATACAGCTGGTGAGGTAGACCAACTGCGCTACGCCCGCCAGCGCGGATTGCCGGTGCTGGGCGAAACCTGTCCCCAGTACCTATTCTTTACCGTC
>Ga0154886_1096_pt8 | contig 21595 bp, 24 predicted proteins | sample Rifle2008BG19ft_FD_105858 | JGI IMG/M metagenome (GOLD analysis project Ga0154886, IMG submission 105858) | Chloroflexi bacterium RBG_19FT_COMBO_55_16
GCCTCTAACCCTGCCCCGCTGAAGTGGCTGCTCTCTAAGGAATACGCCGCCGAACGCCGCCGGCTGATCGATCTTTCCCAGGCGACGCTTGACCAGCGCCAGGGTGCGCCTACCTCTGCTTCGGACACGGTTTACTTGAGTGTGGTGGACGGGGTGGGCAACGCCTGCTCGTTCATTAACAGCAACTATATGGGTTTTGGCACCGGCATTGTCCCTTCTGGCTGGGGTTTCAGCCTGCAGAACCGCGGCCACAACTTCAGCCTCGATGCGCGGCATCCCAACGCCCTGGCCCCCGGCAAGCGGCCTTACCATACCATCATCCCTGCCCTGGCGACACGCCCCGGGCAGACCTTAGGCGGATGGGACAGCAGTTCAACTGCTGTCCCATCTGGAGTGGCAGTCCCTGCGGGGGAAGAACTGTACGCCAGCTTCGGGGTGATGGGCGGCTTCATGCAGCCGCAGGGGCACCTGCAGATAGTGGTTGCTTTAGTCGACGATGGCCTCGACCCCCAGGCGGCTCTCGACCGCCCGCGCTTTTGTATCGAAGATGGAACGGCCGGCGGGCGCCTGGTCCTGGAGCAGGGCATCCCACTCCAGGTCATGGCGGAACTGGCCGGGATGGGCCATCCGGTCGAGATGGTCGGCGGGCACGGGCGGGCGCTCTTTGGCCGCGGGCAGATCATCCTGCGCGATCCGGAAAGTGGCGTCTTGTGGGGCGGCAGCGACCCGCGCGCCGATGGCTGCGCCATGAGTTTGTAGGAAGCCACGATCCGAAAGTCACCATGTTATAATGATAGGGGATTATCGGCGTCCCTACGATTTTGAGACAAACTCGATCACATCCAATGTTAAAAGCTGCCCTTACATCCTGGGCCGCGCAAAACAGGGGATATCGGATTAGATCAGCGAGAGTCAGCGTTCATCAGCGTCCCATTAAAAAGGAGAGCCAACTATGTTAATCAGCCAGGAGCTGCAGAACAGCATCAACGCCCAGGTCGGGCGCGAGTTCGGTGCCAGCCTGCAGTACGTCAACATCGCCACCTACTTTGACGCCGACAGCCTGCCCCAGCTGGCGGCCTTCTTCTACCGTCAGGCCGAGGAAGAGAAAATGCACGCCATGAAGTTCGTCCACTACGTCGTGGATGCCGGGGGGCAAGTGCGCATCCCGGCTGTACAGGGACCGAAGTCTGATTTCGCTTCGGCGAAAGAGGCCGTGCAGGCTGCCCTGGACTGGGAATTGGAAGTTACCAGACAGATCAACGCCTTGATGGACCTGGCGATTAAGCAAAACGACCATATCGCCCAGGATTTTCTGCGCTGGTTCGTTACTGAACAGCTCGAAGAAGTTAAAACAATGGACACCCTGCTGCGCGTCGTCGCGCGGGCGGGCGAAAATTTGTTGTGGGTGGAGGATTTCCTGGCCCGTAACCCGATCGTGCCAGCAGAAGGGGGCGAAACGGCTGCCTGAAAGATCTTCTCTACTTAGAAATGAATTGCTGACAGCGGCCAACCAGCTTGGCCGCTGTCAGCAATTTATTGTTAATACTTTCAGGAGACCGATTCGACGCGGATATCTGGGAAGAACTGGCGCACAGTGCCCTCCACCCACCCATGCAGGGTGCTGGGCAAGAGGGGGCAACCCAGGCAGGCGCCTCCCAGCTGGACTTTTACAACTTTACCATCAAAGCTGATCATCTCCACTGAACCGCCGTGGAAATGTTCGATGTATGCGCTGATCCGTTCGATCAGGACGCGCAAGCGTTCTTCGCTTGAAGCCTCTGGGACTTCGTTTGGCGTTACCATTTCTACTTAGCCTCCTGGCGAACCCCGTTGCGTAAACCAATTTCCAATAAGGCAACCACTTGCGGGTGAGATCCTTGCAGCCGTTCGGCGACCACGTTCGCCAGGCGGTCCACGATCAGCAGGCCGGTTTCAGGGTGCTGTTCGCGAAGCGTCTGCAGATCTGACCCGCGCACGCGCAGCATCTGGGTGTGTTGGGTACAGATCGCGGCAGAAGTGTAATGCTGCCTGCCGATCACCGCTGACCAGCCCACCATGCCGCCGTCACGCACGCGGGCGATGATAATATCCTTCCCATCTTCGGGTTTGAAGCGGATAGCGACTTCTCCTGAGATCACTAGGTAAAGAAAGATCGCTGCCCCGCCCTGGTCGAAGAGCACTGTCCCCGGATGACAGTCGCTCGAGACGAACAATGGGCGCAGTAAATCCAATTGGGCTGGGCTTAATCCCTGGAAGAGTGGGATTTGATCGAAGATATCGCTGGGCATGATACACCCCATCTTTCTGTATATATAATGTATCCTCTCCCAGATTAATCTTCTAGTGGCAAATATCCTCAAACTACAGACAAAAATCACCTGCGCATGGACGATTGTCCTATCTCTATCTAATACCTGAAAGGTACCTGGTGGGGATGGCTTGGTGACCTCACTAGAATAAAAAACCTCCCCTGGCGGAAAGGGCTGGGGAGGGGATGGTCGGGGATGATGTATTTTTAACGGGAGATCCTGTTTTCTAAGAGGGCCACTCTGGATGCTCAGGGTCGTCGTCCTCTCCGTCGCCCAGGTCATCTTCGTAACCGAATTCTAACTGAACTTCTTCGCCCGTGAGGCGCACCCACAGGATCAGTAATTGGCCTTCGTCGGTTTCTATATGGCGGGCCGCTACAATCGGCGCCTGCTGTTGTAATCCATCCGAATTGCGAAATTCAAGCTGGATCGGTTGGCGATTGCGCCATGCGCGGTGACAGCGTTCCACTAAAGCCGGCCCATTAAACGTGCGCAACCGAGTAACCGCTATCTCACCCAGCTCTGGACTTTCATGCAACCCGAGCACCCAGCTCTCACTGACAGCCTCAAATGTTGGTGGGGGACCTTCGATGATGGTAATCTTGTCGTCCATTGTCTTTTTGTCCATAAGTACCTGTATTGTCGGGAATACCCTTGTGTCTGGAATCATACCACGAAACATCCTCTTGAAAAGGAAAGTTCAATCACAGCGTTTTTTCTTACAAAAGTCTAATGTATCCTATGCCAGGCCGAGTTTGAATTGCTCAAAGACCTTACGGGTATAATCTACCTGTACGAGACTATCTGACTTAATGAGGAGTGGAAATGCACAAACTGGTCATCCTGGTGGAGCCTCTGGACGATGAGCAAGCATTCGACGATATCTGGCCTCATTTCTTACATTTATCTGAGCGGATGCCTGGTTTGCAACGCGAAGCGACCTGTCGTGTGGAGGATGTGTTGTACGGCAGATACCAGCTGGCTTTTATCCATGAGTTGTACTTTGAATCTGCTGCCGCAATCCAGGCGGCGATGATCTCACCGGATGGCCAGGCGGCTGGGGAATTACTGCAGAAGATGACTGCGGGTCGCATGACTTTGTTGATCGCCGACCATAAGGAGGACGAGCTGGAGAACATTCGTAAATACCATCAACCGGCAAACAGCGATGACCGAACCAGACGAGCTTAAACCAGCTGACCTGGAGGCCTACATGCAGCTGCACGGCATCCCCGGTGAAATACTGCACCTGGGAGTCCCGACGCCGACCGTGGAAGCAGCGGCCGAGGCGGTGGGCACCGATCCCGAGCGCATTGTGAAATCCATCTTGTTCTTAGTCGCTGGGCAACCGGTATTAACCATCACTTGCGGCCCGGCATACGTTGAGCGCCGTACGCTGGCTGCGCTTTATAACGTGGGGCGCAAGAAAGTTAAGCTGGCCTCCCCAGAAACCGTTTCACAAGAAACCGGTTATCCAGTGGGGGGCATGCCACCCTTTGGCCATCGCTCGCCTCTGCACACGCTGATCGACTACCGTGTCCTGGAAAAGCCCGATGTGTACGCCGGCGGTGGGGCAGACCGCACCCTCATCCGTATGTCTCCGCTGACGATCATGCAGGCTGCACAAGCCCAGGTGCTGGATTTGCTTATCCCGCCGGGTCTCGGTTCAGATGCCGACATAGATTGAACTCTTTGCACCGAAAAGTGTACCATCCTCTCGCTCTCTTTTTCCTGGCATGCCTGCTCGTATTGTTCTTGGTAGTTGGCTTCCAGGCCAATCGTTGGCTGGGCACGCAGGGGGCGCGCACCAGCCGGGTGCTTGCCTGGTTGCACGATCCAAGCGCTCATCCTGAATGGGCTGTCAGGGCGGGTGAACGCTGCGGGCAGGCGCCGTTCCTGGTGCCTACCGACGGTTTTATCGGGTTTCTGTGGGGCGACTCGTTTCGCCCGGGACACCGTCACCAAGGCCTCGACATCTTCGGTGGAAAAGGGGTAAACTGGGTCCCCGTAATCGCCGCTTATCCTGGTTACCTGACGCGCCTGGAGGATTGGAAGTCAACGGTGATCATCCGTACCCCTGATGACCCCTTGCAACCCGGGCGGTAGATCTGGACCTATTACACACACATGGCCGATTCTGCGGGCAATTCCTATGTCTCGGTTGAATTCCCACCTGGCACACGCGAGGTCTTCGTGGAAGCTGGCACTTTGCTGGGCCACCAGGGCAATTACTCTGGTGATCCATTCAATCCAGTGGGTGTCCATCTCCACTTTTCCATCGTCTCGGACGACGGCCAGGGTGGTTTCCGCAATGAGCTGGAAGTCCAGAACACCTTAGATCCCTCTCCCTACCTGGGCTTGCCGGTCAATGCAGGCGAGAACAAGGGGGAGATTCCTGTCTGTCTTGCCGCGAGGGAACAAACATGAGCCAATTCAAGGACAGGGTCGCCCTGGTCACCGGGGCCGGGCGGGGCATCGGTCGGGCGATTGCCGAAGCTTTCGCTGCCCAGGGCGCCTCAGTCGCTGCCAATGATATCACCCCGGTCAACCTGGACGAGACCGTGACGCGCATCACCCGCGCCGGTGGAACGGTCAAGGATTACGTCGCCGATATCTCCCTGAAGATGCCCGTCCAGGTGATGGTCGAACAGATCCTGGACGATTGGGGGCACATCGATTTCTTAATCAACAATGCAGGAGTGGAACCGCACGCCCCTTTGCTGGACCTGGACGAATGGGACTGGCGGCGTACCCTGGACGTCAATCTGACCGGTCCTTTCTTGACCATCCAATCTGTTGGGCGGGTGATGCGGGAGCAGGGAGGCGGTGTGATCGTCAATATCGCCTCCATCGCCGGGCGGGCCCACGGACTGAAAGACCGCGTTGCCTATGTGGCCAGTAAAACGGGGCTGATCGGGCTGACTCGCGAAGCGGCGCGCGAACTGGCGGCCTTTAACATTCGGGTCAACGCCGTTTGTCCCGGCGTGATCGAGACCGAGATGACCGCTGCCTTGCGCCAGGACCAGGCGATGATGACCAAATGGTTGCAGGATATCCCCCAGGGTCGTCTCGGGCTGCCGGCGGACGTGGTCGGCCTGGTGTTTTTCTTGTGCAGCGATGCCGCGGCTTACCTGACTGGCCAGGCGATCAATGTCGATGGGGGGAAAGTGATGTGTTAGGGCGTGAAACGTAGTACGAAATTCGTAATACAGAATATTCATTAACAGGAGTTTCAAATGACCCCCTATATTTCGATCCTGGTTGAAACTCACGGGCGGGTGGGGATGGTGCGGCTCAACCGTCCCCAGGCGCTCAATGCTCTCAATACCACCCTCAGGAATGAATTGATGGCCGCACTAGTGGCCTTTGATGCCGATAACGCCATCGGGGCGATGGTGATCACTGGTGATGAGCGCGCCTTCGCGGCCGGAGCTGATATTAAGGAGATGGCCGAGGCTTCGGCAGTAGAGATGCTTCTGGACGATCAGATCTCCTCCTTCGACGGCATTCGCAAGATCACGAAGCCGATCATTGCCGCCGTGTCCGGCTGGTGCCTGGGCGGGGGCAACGAACTGGCCATGTCCTGCGACATGATCGTGGCCTCTGAGACAGCCCGCTTCGGCCAGCCGGAGATCAACCTCGGGGTGATCCCCGGGGCAGGCGGCACGCAGCGCCTAACCCGCGCCGTGGGCAAGGCAATTGCCATGGAGATGGTGCTTAACAACCTTACGCTTACTGCACAGGAAGCGCTGCACTATGGGTTGGTGAACCGGGTGGTGCCTGTCGAACGGTGCCAGGAAGAAGCTTTGCAGTTGGCGGCTGAGATCGCCGCCCGTGCCCCGCTGGCAGTCCGCTTGGGTAAAGAAGCTGTCAACCAGGCGTTTGAATCATTTCTGAGCGATGGCCTTCGGGACGAGCGCCGCGCTTTTTATTTCCTCTTCGCCAGTGCTGATCAAAAGGAAGGCATGCAGGCTTTTATCGAGAAACGCAAAGCAGATTGGAAGGGAGAATAGAGAGACCGGTCAAGCTTCTTTTTGGGGAGGAAGAGCACCAGATTCTTCTGGGGTGAGACTTGCTGCCTCAGAGGTAGGCGGCTCTCCGATCTCGACATGTTCCTCCATGCGCACCTGGCCGCGCAGGAAAGCGCCCTCCTCGGTGGAGAAAGCCGCCGTCACCACGTTTCCCCATACCCGGCCGGTGCTGCGGATCTCCAGTTTCTCGGCGATGATGTCGCCGCGCACCGCTCCGGCCACGATGACAACATTGGCGCGCAGCTGCTGGCAGGTCACCCGCCCGCTCTCCCCGACCACAAGCAATCCACGCAGATTGATCTCGCCTTCAAAAGCACCCTCGACGCGCACACCGCCGCTGCCGCTCAGTTGACCTTTCCAAACCACCCCCGGGCCGAGCACAGAAGTGACGCGTTCAGTAACCAGCGGCTGGCTGGAAACAGGTTGTGTGTCGCTGCTTTTGCGGAACATCTGCGTTACTCGACCGGCTCGGTGATCCCCAGGATATTGTAACCCGCATCCACGTAAAGTACTTCGCCCGTGGTTTTCGCGGCCAGGTCGGAGCAAAGGAAAACGGCTGCTGCGCCGACATCATCGATGGTCACGTTCTGGTGCAGCGGGGCGACTTCAGCAAAATGCCGGTACATCGCCTTAAACCCCGAAACGCCTGCTGCGGCGAGGGTGCGGATCGGGCCGGCAGAGATGGCGTTAACGCGCACCCCCTGTGGGCCAAAGTCATAGGCCAGGTAACGCACCGAAGCTTCCAGGGCGGCCTTGGCCACCCCCATCACATTATAGTTGGGGGAAACTTTTTCCGCCCCATAATAAGTCAAGGTCAATAATGCACCGCCTGGATGCAGGATTGGCTGGAAAGCCCTGGCCAGGGCGGTGAAAGAATACACGCTGATGTCCATCGCCAGGTGAAATCCCCCCCGGCTGGTGTTGTAATAAGGACCGCTGAGTTCGTCGCGGTTGGCGAAGGCGATGGCGTGCACCAGGATATCGATCTCTCCAAAGACTTGTGCGGCGCGTTGGGCGACCTGTTGGATCTGGTCATCCTGCGCCACGTCACATGGCTCGATGAAAGTACAGCCGATCGATTCAGCCAGTGGGCGCACGCGCCTTTCCAGGGCTTCCCCAGCGTAGCTCAGGCCCAGCAGAGCGCCGTGTTCGTGAAATGCCTTGGTGATCCCCCAGGCGATCGAACGATCATTTGCCAGACCAAATACCAGGGCTGTTTTTCCACTCAGTAAATTCATTTCTCCTCCAAAGTTTTTTAGATCCACCTCAGAGAGCACAGAGATCGCAAAGTTTTTACGAAGAAATTTACAACTATTTCCATATCACTCTGAGTTCTCTGCGTACTCAGCGGTGTGAAAGCCACGTTTTTACTGAGTACCTCCAGGGGATGCTTTTCCAGGGCTCTGGCACACTATTTAAACCCACTCGTGGGCTAATGGTCACGCTCAAATCGGAAATAGGGAGGCCAGGTTCGACAAAAAGCGTTGAACCTGGCATACATAGGTCGGCGCCGTTGAAATTGCCGTCGATCGCCAGGGCCTGGCAGATTTTAGCCGGCCCATCTGTCCAGTGCTCCGGGGGTTGGCTGTCCCGCCGGGCAGCGATGTTCTCCAAACCCTCGCTGGGTAGGATGGCGCGAATCAGAACTGCCGCCGGAAATCCCTCGGCCTCGGTAACGAAGTTTAACATCCAATGCATCCCATATGTGAAGTACACATAAGCATGCCCCGCTGGGCCATACATGACCTGCGTGCGGGGAGTCAGGCCAGTGCGCGCGTGACAGCCCAGGTCTTCCTCACCCCGGTAGGCCTCGGTTTCGATGATGCCTCCCGCGATCCGCTTCCCTGCCTCGATTCGAACCAGTCGCGCACCCAGTAGTTCCCGCGCAACTTGCAAGGTGGGTTGGGCATAGAAATCGCGCGGCAATTGGTTTAAATTGCGCATGGGAATATTGTACAATAAAACGTGATGTGTGAATTCACGATTCACGTTTCACCCATCAAGAAGTAAGGAGACAACTATGAATTTACGCCCTGAAGTTGGACTGACTTTTGATGACGTTTTACTGGTCCCCAAGCGATCGCACATTCGTAGCCGGGCGGCGACGGACACATCTACCTGGCTTGTGCCGGGTATCCGCTTAGCGATTCCTATCGTCAGCGCCAATATGGATACGGTGACTGAAGCGTCGATGGCGATCGCCATGGCTCAGGCTGGCGGCATTGGTATCCTGCACCGCTTCATGCCGATCGAACGCCAGGCTGAGTTCGTCCGGCGGGTTAAGCGCGCCGAGAGCTTTGTTGTCGAACACCCGATCACCATCCATCCCTCAGCATCTCTGGCCGACGCGCGGCTCAAAATGGCAGAGACGCAGATCGGCGGCTTAGTCGTCACCGACGAGGCGGGACACCTGTTGGGGATGCTCACTGCGCGTGACCTGCTTCTGGTTGAGGATGCTGCTGCGCCGGTTGAGGCTGTCATGACCCCCCGCCTGAAGGTCATTACTGCCCCATCTGACGAAGCGCTCGATTCAGCTCGGCTGAAGCTGCATGCTCACCGCATCGAGAAACTTCCCCTGGTGGACGCAGAAGACCGGGTGGTCGGGCTGATCACGGCCCAGGACATTATCAAGCTCCAGGAACACCCGCAGGCGACCAAGGATAGTAAAGGCCGGTTGCGTGTAGGCGTGGCGGTTGGCGTGCGCTCGGAAGACATGCTCCGCGCTGCGACCTGCCTGGAGGCGGAAGCCGACGTGCTCGTAGTGGACGTGGCGCATGGGCATACCGATTATGTGCTGGATATGGTGCGCGCCCTCAAACGGGAATTCCCGAAAGTTCCTGTGATCGCCGGCAACATCGCCTCTGCCCAGGGGGTGTGTGATCTGAAAGAAGCTGGTGCCGACGCGGTTAAGGTGGGCGTGGGATCAGGGTCGATCTGCATCACACGCCTGGTTACCGGCTTTGGCGTGCCGCAGCTGTCCGCAGTCGCTGAATGTGCTGAGGCTGGGCGGAAACTGGGCGTGCCGGTCATCGCTGATGGGGGCATCCGCTACGCAGGCGACATCATCAAGGCTTTAGCGGCAGGCGCCAGCACGGTCATGCTTGGCAGCCTGCTGGCGGGTACCGATGAAAGCCCTGGAGCGGCGGTAATCCGCGATGGGCGGCGCTACAAAGTTGTGCGCGGCATGGCTTCGTTAACCGCGAACGTGGCTCGCAAGGAGATCGGCCGGGAGGACGAGCTCGAACCGGAGGAATGGATTGAAGTTGTTCCAGAGGGTGTGGAGGCCGTGGTGCCCTATCGCGGCGGTGTCACGGATATCTTGGTTCAGCTGTTGGGCGGACTGCGCTCCGGAATGAGTTATGGCGGGGCGGAGAACCTGGAGGCCCTTTATCAGCAAGCTGAGTTCATTCGCATCACGGCTGCCGGTAAGGAAGAATCCGGCGTTCACGACGTGAGCGTGCTTTAATCAATCACTCTGGTCGGGGGGATTGGACTGGCGTAAAGGCCGGGTAGGCTCGTTCTTAAAGCGCAGGTCACGTTCAAGAGTTAATCGCAAGCCTTCTGCCAGGGAGACGCGCGGGCGGTAGCCCAGCTTGTCGCGCGCCAATGTCAGGTCAGCGCACATGCGCGAGACACCCGGATTGGTGCGTGGATTGTACATCACCTCAGCTTTACTCTTCGTGACCTGGATCACCAGGTTGGCCAGCTCGCGGATGCTGGTTTCTGTGCCGCTGCCGACGTTGATTCTCAGCCGCTCGACGCTAGGCGCGGTAGCTGCTGCCACCATAGCATTGACCACGTCGTCCACAAAGACATAATCGCGTGTCTGACTGCCGTCGCTGTGCATGACCAGCGTTCCGCCGCGCACCGCCTGCCGCAGGAAATTGGGGATCACCGGAGGGTGCGAGGCAGGCAAGTTTTGTCCCGGCCCATAGGCGTTAAACACTCTTAGACACACCGTCTCAATGCTCCATAAATCGCCAATGGTGCGGACGTAATATTCAGCAGACAACTTGGAAACTGCGTAGGGGGAGTGTGGGTTAAGCGGAGCATCTTCCCGCAAAGGTTGCTCACCCTGGTCGCCATACACCGCACCAGAGGAGATGAACACCACCCGGCGTACTCCCACGTCGCGCATGGCTTCCATTAAGGACACCGTTCCGCCGACGTTCACCGCGCTGTATTCCCGTGGATAGAGGATCGACTCCGCCACCAATACACGGGCAGCTAGGTGGTAAACACAATCGACATCCTGGAGCAGGGTCCATAACTTGGGTCGGTCGTTGACATCCCCGCGGGTGAAGAGCACGTCTGGCGACAGCGATTGCGGATCCCCCGTAGACAGGTCGTCAATCCCGCGTACCTGGTGTCCCTCGCGCGCCAGGCGGTTTGCCAAGGCAGAACCCAAAAAGCCAGCCGCGCCGGTGATCATAAAATTCATGGTTCGGGGATTATAGCATGAGATTAACGCCTCGAACTGATTTGACACACTGCGGGGAACGATGTATTATCCACCCCATGTCTTTCATCCGTAGTAGGCGAATTGCCTTTGCTCTGCTCCTAGGAGTGCTTTTGCTCAGTTACAGCAGCCTGCCGCCGGGCGACCAGCTCGAGCGCGTGCGCGCTTTCTCCCGGGATATTGAGTTTGATTATATTTCCTGGACTTTGGACGCAATCGGGGTCAAGTTGGTCCAGAGCACTCTGGATGTGAGCGATCGCCTCCCGGAAGGCGCTCGCCGCCAGGTCGTGTTGGAATACCTGGGTCTGGTGGCGCGTATCTCTCAAGCCGAGGATCACTTGAACGAAATCTACGCCAACCCAGGGATTGTCGATCCACAGAACGCCTCTGCCCTGGTGCGCGGGAATCTGGAAGATCTGCATGCTCAGCGCGCCCTGTTGGAGCCCCTGGCAGAGTCGATCCTGCAGAGCCAGATCAGCGACACGGTGGCTGGACTGGGCTTGACCCTGGGTGGGCAACCGATCCCTCCGGTTTTGTACCATAGCACGCCTCTACCGACGGCGTTGATCGTCTCCCCTCGCGACACTATCCGCCAGGATCAAAATATCTCCCTTAAACCCGACATGAGCGTAGACGAGCGTACCGCCCTGGAAGAAAAAGTTGATCGGACGTTAAACGTGTCTTCCCTGGTTGTGAATGTCGGGGGGATTGGTGTGTACCCGACGATGGTGATCCAGTCCAGCGACTTGAACTACCTGAGTGAAGTCGTCGCTCATGAATGGGTGCACAATTTCCTGACCTTTCGTCCATTAGGTATCAGCTATCTTAACAGCCCGGAATTACGCACCATGAACGAGACGACGGCTTCCATCGCGGGAGTGGAGATCGGCCGCTCCTTGCTGGAGCGATATTATCCAGAACTGCTCCCCCCGCCCCCACCTCCGCCGCCAACTCCTGGGGAAATCCAACCGCCTCCACCTCCGGTTTTCGATTTCCGCGAGGAAATGCGCATCACCCGCGAAACTGTCGACCAGTTGCTTTCCGAGGGGAAAATCGAGCAGGCGGAGGACTACATGGAATCTCGGCGCGTCTTCTTCTGGGAAAATGGCTACCGCATCCGTAAGTTAAACCAGGCCTACTTCGCCTTCTACGGCGCGTATGCCGACCAGCCAGGCGGCGCAGCCGGGGAAGACCCGGTGGGTGCGGCCGTGCGTGCCTTACGCTCCCAAAGCCTGTCGTTGGCAGATTTCTTGAACCGCATTTCCTGGATGTCATCTTTTGAACAATTAAAGAAAGCAGTTTCGCCACCGGGTTGATTTTTACAAAATAAACCTGCTGGAGATCAGGTACACTGGTAAAATTGGACACATCCCTCCTCCTGCAGGTTGCTCAAGATGGCATACTATTGCAAGCATTGAGTAATCCTGCTGGAGGATCCTAAAAAACGCAGAAACGAGAAATTTCATGCCAACAAAGACCATGATATTGATTCTTTGCCTCGCCTTCGTGCTGGTTGGCTGCCAGAGAGCGATCGAGGCAGTTGAAGGCGGGGCTGCAACTGGGGTCGCATCCCTTCCAACGCTCGAAGCCATCGTCACCTCGCAGTCTTCTCAGGCTTCTTCCTTGCCGGCGACCACGGTGACCCAGGCTAGTCTGGTTACTCTGGCCAAATGCACTGTAGCCAGCAGTCAACCAACCCCTGACTCGACCGAACAGTCCCTCTTCCCTGCAGTAAGCGATGCCGATTGGATCCAGGGTCCTGACACAGCCACCGTGACGTTCATCGAATACAGCGACTTCCAGTGACCAGCCTGCGGAAGCCTTGCGCCCGTGCTGGCGCAACTTGAAAAGGACTATCCGCAAGACGTGCGCGTCGTTTACCGGCATTTCCCCCTGCTCAGCATCCACGACAAAGCCGCCCTGGCAACCCAGGCCGCCGAGGCGGCCGGCGCCCAGGGTGAGTTTTGGGCGATGCACGACTTGCTTTTTGAACGCCAAAGTGAATGGGCCACGCTGCCGGTGGAGGAATTCCAGAAATGGTTGATCGAGCAAGCCGCTGGCCTGAACCTGGATGGTGATCAGTTCCAGGCGGACTTGCTCAGCGATGCAACAGTGGCGATTGCCCAGGATGCCTGGGATAGCGGCGTCGCTGCAAACCTGCCTGGCACCCCCTTTATCCTGGTCAATGGCCGTTATTATAGCGGCCCGCGCGATTATTGGAACCTGGAGGCGATTGTGAAGATGACCATGCTCGAGGGCCGGCAATTTACTGAATGTCCGCCAATTACGATCGATTCTGCGAAACAATACACTGCCACGTTAAAAACCGAGAAAGGCGACATCGTGCTCGAGTTCTACCCGGATGTAGCCCCCATGGCGGTAAATAGTTTTATCTTCCTGGCGCGCAATGGTTGGTTCGACGGTGTTACTTTCCACCGTGTCCTCCCTGGCTTCGTCGCCCAGGCTGGCGATCCAACCGGGACGGGGTTCGGCGGGCCAGGGTATGCTTTTGACAATGAAGTCTCGCCTGACTTGAAATTCGACCAGGCGGGGGTGCTCGGCATGGCCAACGCCGGCCCTGGGTCCAACGGGAGCCAATTTTTTATCATCTTAGGCCCCACGCCACACCTGGATGGGGGCTACACCATCTTTGGCCGGGTGATCGAGGGCTTGGACGTGGTTAACAGCCTGACCGAGCGCAATCCCGAGCAGAATGCCAACTTGCCCCCCGGCGATAAAATCCTAAGCGTTTCGATCGAAGAGAGATGACAAGGAGTTTTGAATGGATTTGATTTCTTTTGTGGTTGACTTCATTCTTCACCTGGATAAGCATCTCAGCACGATCATCCAGAATTATGGCACCTGGACTTACCTGCTTCTGTTCCTGATCATCTTTTTGGAGACCGGCCTGGTGGTGACTCCCTTCCTGCCCGGCGACTCGCTTTTGTTCGCTGCTGGGACATTCGCCGCCCTGGGCGCGCTGAATGTCGGCGTGCTGTTCCTTCTCTTGTCTGTCGCTGCTATCCTGGGCGATACAGTCAATTACTGGATCGGTCACTACATCGGACCGCGCGCCTTTAGCGGGAACATGCGTTTCCTCAAGAAAGAATACCTGGATCGCACCCACGAATTCTACGAAAGGCATGGTGGGAAGACCATTATCCTGGCGCGCTTCATCCCTATCATCCGCACATTTGCGCCTTTCGTGGCTGGAGTTGGCGCCATGACCTATCCCCGCTTCATCGCCTATAACGTGATCGGCGGGGTGCTGTGGGTGACGATTTTCACCTTTGGGGGATACTATTTCGGTAACTTGACTTTTGTGAAGGAGAACTTTACCCTGGTCATCCTGGCGATTATCTTCATCTCGGTTCTGCCTGGGGTGATCGAGTTCTTCAAAGAACGAGCCAGGGGAGCCCGCAAAATCGAGGCTTAAGCAGAGGCGATGGAGTGTTTCTATTGCGCTCTGTGCTGCAGAAACACCCCATCTGTTTTAAGGCGCTAGGTGGAGATGCCCTTCAGCCTGATCCTCGACCTGGCTACGCTCCCAAAGCATAGGGTGGTACTGGATAGTGCGCCACAGGTCGGTCATGTCGACATAGTGAGGATGGTAGGCATGTCCCGATTGGCCAGTGGTGTGGATAAGCAGCGAGTTATTCAGGTCTCCCAGATCGACGATCATCCGCATCGAGGGCAATGTCTCCACAACATACGAGGTGGCGGCGTCCCAACCGGTGGCGTTGACGATGTCGTCGCCACCAGATGTGCGGAAGGGTCCCCGGTTGAACAAGGCTTCGATCGGGGCGATACCCGACTGGCCCAGGGTCTGGTTTTCCAGGGTCAGGGTGTGCAGATCCCCCCAGGTCCATTTGGCCGGATCTTTGCCTAAAGCGCTCTCCAGTTCCTCAACGGCTGCGGCGAATGCCTGGCTGATGATGGCGTCACGCGTCTCGATTGTTGAGGTGGCATGGTTATCCCACCAGGGACTATCGGGTTGGTCGAGCAGCTGCTTTATGGCTACGAACCAGCGATCGCCTCCTTTAGGCCAGGTATCTTCTGGCAGATCGTCGTGAAATGTCGCCGCGAGCAGGTTTTTCCAGAAGACCGCGAAGAGCGCCGCAGGAGCCGAGTCCATCTGGCTTTGGTAGTCCCACCCTTGCAGGAGTTGGCGAGATGCCTCCAGGTGGGCATTTCCCAAGGGGATGCCCATCAGCACCGGCACTAGGTTTTCGGCGTTGAGGTCTTTATTGTCTCCTTGCATTTTTTGAACATACGCCAGGTCGATCGGCCCAGGAGCCGATTCGATCATGTCCACGATGTGTTGGGCTCGGTAGCCGTAAGCCCAGACCAACGCGATCAGGTAAGGGTAACTCGGCTCTACCACGGCATTGTTGGCCGTAACCACATAGCCACCCGGTGGATTAAAGGTATTCGGCATCTCGTCAAAGGGGATGTATCCCGTCCACTCGAATTCGTCCGTCCAACCGGGGACGGGCAGGCTGCCGTCGCCGCTGGCGCGAATGGGTATCTTCCCAGGGGTTTGGTAACCGATATTGCCATCCACATCCGCGTAGACCAGGTTCTGAGAGGGGGCGGCAAGTTCGGCGGCCGCCACGCGGAAGTCTTCCCAGCTCTTGGCGCGATTGAACATCCAGATAGCGGGGAACGCGTTGCCAGTTTCGAGGGCTGTCCAGCGTAGGGCGATCGCATAGGAGGAGGGAAGTTCGATCCCCACTGTCTCCGTAAAATCCTCAGGCAAATAGGTTTCGGAAATGATCGGCCCGTGACGGGTATAGCGCACGGTAAGCTCCACCGGATCGCCACCGCCGATCTGGATGGTTTCTTTTACGACCTGCATATCTACCCACTGACCATTGACCTCATATTGGTCAGGGTTAGCCGGGTTGATCTTCTCGATATACAGGTCCTGGACATCCGGGCCGACGTTGGTCATCCCCCAGGCGATGTGGTCGTTGTGGCCAATGATCACTCCCGGAGCCCCAGCAAACGAGACTCCGGTAACTTCATAGGGGCAAGTCTCGCCTTTAGGAGCGCAGTGCAACCCGACCTCATACCAGATGGAAGGCATCTGTGCCCCCAGGTGCGGGTCATTGGCCAGGATGGGCGTGCCGCTGTTGGTGAGCTGGCCAGAGATGACCCAGCTGTTGGAACCAATGCCTGTACTGGTTGGACCTGCCACGGTCTCCAATCCAGAGACCTGGTTCTTTACGGCCTCCCAAGCAGGAGAAAGCAAGCCCAGGAGATCGAGATAATCTTGAGCGCTTGCTTTGGAAGCTCCATCTTGTGCGCTCACCTGAAAGCCAGGCACGATCACCGGCATGTCAGTAGGATAGGAGGGAATAATTTCGTGGACCTGAGCAGGAGTAAGCGTCTTGAGCAGGGTGGCGCGTTCGATTTCATCATCCATATTGCCACCCAGGTCCCAGGCCATGACCTTGGCCCAGGTCAGGCTGTTCAGGGGCTGCCAGGGTTCGGGCTGGTAATCGGCGTTAATCAACTTAAGCACCGCATATTCCAGGCTGAGCGCGCTGCCCAGGTGATCCGCAAGGTAAGCGTTCACTCCCTCCGCATATGCCTCCAAGATAGCCTGACTGGTGGGATCGAGCACAGCGAGTTCCTGCTGGGCTACCCGCGCCCAACCCAGGGTGCGCAGGAATTTGTCAGTCTCCAATTGGCTCTCACCGAACATCTCGGATAGGCGACCGGAGCCGAGGTGGCGCCAGAAATCCATCTGCCAGAAGCGATCCTGGGCATGGACGTAACCCTGGGTGAAAAACAGATCCTCCGGATTGGTGGCGTAGATATGCGGGATGCCGAATTTGTCGCGGAATATATCTACTGGCCCATCCAGCCCCGTGAGCTGAATTTCACCGGTTATCATAGGAAAAGAGCGGCGGACAGTGAGCGGTGCGGAGATTGCTGCCACGATGCATAAGACCAAGAGAATGGTAAGTAAAGCAATGAGGACGCGGCGGAACATGGGTAGCCTCCTTATGATGTACGAATCAAAGAGTCACCGGGTCGGCGATGCCGTGAATCAGCGATATGGCGAGCTATGAAATGGTGTTTACCGGTAAGGGGAACTATTCAATTATAAGGGTAACTTTCAACTTAAGGCAACGGCGAGCGCGATAGCGTGGGTGTGAGTGTGACTCAGGCTGATCGACCAGTTCTCCAATTCGAGTTCCTGAGCCAATTGGGAAGCCGCGCCATGCAGGTTCAATGCCGGTTGGCGCGCCGGGCCGCGCAGGATCTCGATCTCCTGCCAGCGGACCGGGCCAATGCCGGTGCCCAATGCCTTGGCAACCGCTTCTTTGGCGGCGAAGCGCGCCGCAAGCGAGGCCAAGTTCTCCCCAACTTCGGCCAGTTCCTGGGTTGTGAAGACGCGCTCTAAAAAGCGCGCTCCATGCCGCCGGACGGCGCTCTCGAAGCGCTCAATTTCAACCAGGTCGATCCCAGTCCGAAGTATCGTCATAAATGAAACTTCCGTCATGGGCCGGCGATGGCGATGCCCAGGCGGTTGGGGAGAAAATAACGGTGCGCGGTTTCCAACACTTCCTCCTGGGTGACCGCCCGCACGAGATCCGGGTACTGGCGATAATAATCCAAACCCAGGTCGAAACGTTCCAGGTTGAGGATCGCAGAAGCCACCCCGCCGTTTGACTCGAGCGAGAGCGGCAGGCGACCGATGAAGTTAGCTTGGCTATCGGCCAGTTCCTCAGCCGCCACTGGCTCAGCGATGAACCGGGCGATCTCGTCGCGGATCAGATCGATAGCTTGTTCGACATTGGCAGGATCGACGCCCGCCGAAACAAACCAGGGGCCTGGTCCTATCCCTCCCGACAAGTTGCTGAAGGCATAGTAGGCCAGGCCAGCCTTCTCGCGTACGACCTCGCCGATGCGGCCCATCATGCCGAAGACGCCGAGGATGTTGTTCCCCAGGGATGCCGCCAGGAAGTCTGGCGAGCGCCGTTCGGGGCCAACGACGCCCAATACGATGTCGGCCTGGAATTTACCCGGGATGTCGACTTTGCGGGTCTTCGGTTCTTCAGGCGCGGAGACCGGTGGCAAGGTGGGGGGTTCTGGCTGCTCAGGATACTGCCAGTCACCTAAAATCCTGGCAACCTTATCGACTGCCTTGGCTGGCTCGACCGCCCCAACCACAGCGATCACCATGCCGCGTGGCCCGTAATGAGCGCGGTGGAACGCTGCCAGATCCTCCTGGCCGATGGCCTGGATGGTTTCCGGGTAACCGTCTTCCGGGCGAGCGTAGGGATGGCGAGTGTAGACGATCTTGTCGAATGTCAGCGAAGCCATCTCCCCAGTGTCCTGGGCGCGAATTGCCAGCCCGGTGAGCAGCTGGGCGCGCAGGCGTTCCACCTGTTCTTGTGGGAAAGTGGGTTGGCGCAAGGATTCGGCTAAGAGTTCCAATAACAAATCCAGGTCCTCAGTCAGAGCCTTGCCGCCAAAGCCGATCGTGTGTGTGCCTCCGCTGAAGCCCAGGCTAGCGCCGGCCGACTCCAGGGCATTATAGACCTCCTGAAAAGGACGCCGGGTGGTGCCGCGCATCAGCGACTGCGCGGTGAAGTCGGCCAGGCCTAATTTTTCGTCGCTGTCAAATAAACTGCCGGTGGGGAGATAACCACTAACTACGACCGAGGGGCTGTTGAAGTTCGCCCGGGACAGGACAACGATGCCATTGGACAGTTCCTGGCGGGTGATGTCATCGGACCCAGGCAGCGAGTGGGAGGCTGAGATTTGTGAGCTGCGAGTTGCGAGTTGCCAATCCAAAGTATTAATCTCCTTCTACAGTTAAACCGGTAGGCAAATAGACACCAAGCACGCGGTTGCTCGAGCGCAGGTAGGTGCGAGCGATATGCTGCACATCGTCTGGTGTCACGGCAGCCAGGCGATCCAGGTAATTCAAGAACCAGTCATAGGTCGCGAACATTTCTGAATAGCCCATCCAGTAGGCGTGGTTAGTGATGCTCTCGCTGCCGTAGGCAAACAGGGCGCGCGCTTGCTTGACAGCCCGGGCTACTTCACTGTCGGGTGGGGGTGTGTCTTGCAGGCGCTTGATCTCATCGTCCATCGCACCGATCGCCTGGTCAGCCATGCTGTTTGGATGTACGGTGACCACGATGTTGTGCAGGAAGGGATCGATCGTCGCGGTCAGGCCGCCAGAGACGCTCACCGCCAGTTCTTTCTCCACCAGGGCGCGGTACAGGCGAGAGGTTTTGTTGGATATACCGCCGCCGAAAAGATTCTGATTGCTGGGACCGGTCAACAGGCTGTCGGTCACCAGGTAGGGGAAGAAATCCGGGTCTGTGGCGGCTGGGGCGTGGTAAGCGGCCTGCACGAAGGTAGTCTCTCCCGGGCCATCCACATTCAAGCGTCTCTCACCCGGCTGGCGTGGTTCAGGGCGCGTACGTTGAGGAGTTACCTTTCCATCTGGGAGGGGTTCAAACCGGGCGCGGATGCGGGCCAGCATGGACTCGCTCTCGAAATCGCCGGCAACAGCCAGGGTGGCGTTGCCCGTTACGTAGTGAGCCTGGTAGTGATTGTAGAGGTCGTCGCGCTGTATGCTCTGCAGGTCAGCCATATCGCCGATGATCTCGTGATGGTAAGAGTGCACCCGGAAGGCGGCTGCCTGTACCTCTTCCCCAAGCAAGAAAAGCGGCTCGTTCTCATTGCCCTGCCTTTCAGAGATGATTACCGTGCGCTCGGACTCCACATCGCCGGTTGCGAAAGTGCTGTTGTGCATCCGGTCGGCTTCCAAATCCAAAGCCAGGTCGACCTTGTCGGCCGGCATAGTCTCGAAATAGGTGGTCCAGTCCAGAAAAGTGAAGGCATTGCGGTAGCCGCCCTCCCGGGCGACGGCTTTATCCAGTACCTCGGCCGGAAAGCGCACTGTGCCCTTGAATTGCATGTGCTCTGTCCAGTGGGAAATGCCGGTAATCCCCGGTCTTTCGTCCCGCGAGCCGACGCGGTACCACAACCACACGCTGATAATGGGCGCGGTGTGGATCTCTTTAAGCAGAACCTGTAAGCCATTCGAAAGTTGAAGTTTTTTTATTTCAGTATCCATAATCTACGTATCAAGTCAAGAAAATATTCTTCCAGGTCGAAAAGTAATAAACTATAGCACAACCATCCATTTTGAGCAACGACGACCTTCGATTTTCCACTTGTGAAAAATTTCCCCTCAGGCTATAATTTTTATCAAGATACTCTGGCGGCGAAAGGCCGTCTTTTTGTGCACAAATGGAGGCGCGCGTGGCCATAGAAACGCAAAGCAAACACCTTGTCGCTGTGATTGGTGCCGGACCAGCTGGTTTGTTTGCCGCCAGGCAGATCGCTAGCGAAGACGCCCATGTCGTACTGCTTAACCGCGATATTAAGCCCGGCGGCTTGGCGGAGTACGGCATTTATCCATCGAAGCACAAGATGAAGGAAGGTCTGCGCAAGCAGTTCCGCCAGATCCTCGAAACCCACAACATCGATTATTACGGTAATTTGGTAGTCGGTCAGAAAGGCGATCTAAGCCTGACAGACCTGAGGGCGATGGGTTTCCAGGCCATATTGGTGACAGTGGGCGCCCAGGGTACCAAGTGGCTTGGAATTCCGGGAGAGGACCTGGTGGGGGTCTACCACGCCAAAGACATTGTCTACCATTACAACCAGCTGCCTCCCTTCAGCGAACAGAGATTTGTTATCGGGAAGCAGGTAGCCGTCATCGGCGTGGGGAACGTGATGTTGGACATCGCTCATTGGTTGATCCGTGAGGTGAAGGTAGACGAAGTGGTCGCTGTGGCGCGCCGCGGACCAGCCGAAGTGAAGTTCACCAAAAAAGAGATGGAAACCGTGGCCCGCAACCTGGACCTGGACGCCCTGGAGGCTGAATTCGTACGTTCTACCCCAGTGATGAGATCGGTTGGGCAGGACATCGCCGCAGCCAGGGCCTTTTTCCTTTCTGCCTTGCCGAAAGCCGAGGAGCCGGTTTCCAATACCCGCTTTCTTTTCGATTTTCTGGCCTCACCGAGCCGCATCATCGGCGGCGAGCGCGGTGTGGTGCGCGGCCTGGAAGTTGAAGACACTACCCTGGTGGCTGACGATGGCGACACCAAGGCCAAACGCCTGGGCACCAAGCGCGTGATCCCGGTCGAAACGGTGATCTTTTGTATCGGTGACCGGGTCGACGAAAACTTTGGGTTGGCGGTGCGTTGGAATGAGTTTGTTAAAAATCCCCAACCGCGCTTCCCGGTGGACGGAAACTCCTACGAGGCCTTCGACCCGGACGCCAACCGCCCGGTCGACCGCGTGTTCGTTGCCGGCTGGTCGCGCGAGGCCAGCAACGGCCTGGTGGGGATTGCGCGCAAGGACGGGGAAATTGGGGCGCAGGCCGTCCTGCAATACCTCCAGACCCTGCACCCTTCGAAGAATCCTGACCATATCCTGGAGGAACTACGGGCGCGGCTGCACCGCCTGGAAAAACATGTAGTTACCAAGGAAGAATGGCAGCGGCTGGAGGCTGCCGAAGCGGCCGAGGCTGAACGCCTGGGTTTGGAAGAGTTCAAGTTCAAAACCAATGAGGAGATGCTGGCGGCGATCCAAAGGGCGGCAGAGCAATTGGCTGGTTAAATCCCCTCCAAACTAATCCATCAACCTTTCTGTACTTTCCTTAGATAATCTTCGTTCGTACAGGGCGTCCTCTACCCGGAGATACCCGCGAATTGCATGGCTGGCGAGCAGGCGTAGCGGCTCGGGCGGCCAGG
>Ga0154886_1090_pt3 | contig 20688 bp, 13 predicted proteins | sample Rifle2008BG19ft_FD_105858 | JGI IMG/M metagenome (GOLD analysis project Ga0154886, IMG submission 105858) | Chloroflexi bacterium RBG_19FT_COMBO_55_16
ACCGCACGGTGGACGGAAGGCAAGCGGTGATCTTTGAAAACCTGGTGCTGGTCGTTGATCGAAAGCAACCAGGGGGAGCGTCCCTGCTGCCAATTGTGGAAATGACTGGATTCCAGCAACAACCGCTCGTGGAGCCACAAAAAAATCCGCTGATGACCTTTTACCCAATAGAGAATGGCTTAGGTCACAATGTACCAATTTACATCGAAGGATTCTTGAAACAGTTCGGGGGAGTGGATATCACCGGCTTCCCGATCAGCGAAGTCCTAGCAATCGCCCCTGGGGTGTACCAGCAATGTTTTACCAACCTCTGCGTGGAAATTAACCTCAATTTACCAGAAGGCGAGCAGCTCAAGATATCTCCATTGGGCCGGAAGTACAAAGAGATGGTATTTGATCAGGCGCAGAGTTTCGTTGCAAGCCAATCGCTCGTTTATGTCGATCTGAAAATTTGGGAGGCAGCCTCTTATATTTCGGCGAAGGAATCGCAGGTGGTCCATGTGGCGATTTTCGAAAATGGCGTGCCGTTGAGGAACCGGGAACCGGTGTTGCTGCTGACATTGCCGGACGGGAGCCTGCTAAACATGGTTTTCCCACCAACCGGGGCAGATGGTCGGACTTCGTTGGAGATACCTCCCATCCCGGCATCTAATCAAACCTTGATCGCCTACAGAGTGTGCCTCTACGGCCTGAATGGGGAGATTAAATATCTGGACGATCATTGGCAGATCTGGGATTGATCCGTTAACAATTACACAACTTAAGGTTATAATACAAAACGCCCCCATATATAAGCTTCGGCCTGACCCTGACTGCCATATATAGGGTATAGCAGCCCTTGGTTCAGGAGAGCTGTTGCCAGCCAAATAAGGGAGGCCAAGTAAAGCTTTGGTAGTCCTTATCTTGGTTTGTGGACCGAGCGATGTGTAGGCAATTTCTTGTCAGTTAACTAAAACAGATCATATCCACGTGTATTGTGATAAGAGCATGCCGAAGTCAACTCCATTCATTACTCTAATCCTCTTATCTGTAATCACTACTGCCTGTAATCTTCCCACCCGGCAAAAAACAGCTTCTCAAGTAACCCAACCTCCTGGTAACCGCCTGGTCGAAGCTTACCCAGTCGACACACTTTTTAGTGAATTTTACGCCTTCTTCGGAGGAGAGGGAACTCTGGGACCGACCATTTCCCCATTAATTGAATCTGGCAATTTAAAAATACAATATGCTGAAGCGGGAATGATGGTTTACGACCCTCTGACAACGGGTAGCAAGCGATTCCAGCTGGCTCCCCTGGGAATTATGCTGGGAGTGGCCGAGCCGCCCGTTCCCGATCCAGGGAAACCCGAGGTACGTTACTTAAACGGGCATGTGATCTACGCACCGTTTGAACCGATGTACGAACGATTGGGCGGGGCACGCTTTGTGGGTAGGCCTTTGACTGAAGTACACCACAATCCCGAGAAAAGGCGCATCGAACAGTACTTCGAGAACCTTGGTTTTTACCAGCTTGAGGACGACCAAGCTGGTAAGGTTTATCTGCTTGCCTATGGGGCTTTTGTATGCGACCGACAATGCCGCTACCAACCCCCGTCAGCCAGTATTCCAAGCCAAACCCCTTATCTGCCAGAACCATTTGCTTCAACAACGGCGCAGATGGGATTTGATTTCGTTGGCCTGACCCTCACCCAGCCGTACCTGGCTGAAGATGGGAAAATGGAGGTCATCTTCCAAAATGTAGTGATGGTATTGGACACCGCGGGGTCGGTGGAGAAGCGTGCAATCGAATTTTCCTTCCGTATATGGTTGCCCGAGGTGATCTTACTAAGCGATATGAGTTTACCTGGCGAGGAACTGAAGCTTTCTGAGCGGACATGGTTGCCTTTGATTGTGACAATCCGGCCAGGCGACCGTAAGCCAGTTTTGATGCGGGTGATTCCGCAGGTTTGGTTACCTTTGGTGATGAAGAGCGGCGTATTGAGCTTGGATACAGCCTCTTTACGCCCTATCGTCACTCTGGTCGGGATTCAAGCGCAACCACCTGTCGACCGCCGGAATGATCCGCTGATGGTCTTTTACAAGGTAGAAGGGGACAAAGGTTACAATGTACCGGTTTATTTCGATGCGTATTTGCGGCAATTTGGTGGGTTGGAATTGGTAGGAAGACCGATCACCGAGGTTTTTCCATTGGAAGATGGCGTATTCCGGCAGTGTTTCACCAATTTGTGCCTGGATTTCAATGTCAATGCCCCTGATTCCGAGAAATTAAAGATCGCCCCTCTGGGTCTTGAGTATAAAGAACGCTATTATCAAGCAACGAGCACGCTGCCCAGGACCAAAACCTTAAACAACCTGCGCATCGAGGTGTGGGAAAGTAAGCCATATGTTGCCCCAGATGCCGGTCAAGAGATCCGCGTCGTTGTTTACAAAGAGGATGTCCCCCTTAAAAACCAGAAACCGGTGTTAACGGTGACAATGCCCGATAACCGGCGACAAGTGTTGGTCATGGAACCAACGGATGAACGCGGGGAGACGTCACTAGAATTGCCGTCTATCGCTGCTCAAAATGGGACCTTGATAATATACGAGGTGTGCCTGGAGGGAACCGGTGGCGAACCTTTGTGTGTGGGGGATCAATATCTGATCTGGGGAAATCCGTAGGATCAGCAAAAATACATAAACTGGAATCGATGCTTCCTCGAGTTCATCGTAATAAGCGGGGACCGGCTCAAGCCCCATATCCTGTAGATCGCCCCGGTTAGATTGCGGAACGGTGGCTCAATCTCAGTCTGGGAAGGTTAATCATGCAGTCATTTAGCCACGGAGCAATTCATTTCTATTTTTATTTTATCGAGGCGAGTCAGGAACTCCTCTGGAAGGGTGTCATTGGCGACGATTTGGTTCCAAAGTTGGCAGAGGCGTGGACCATATTCTGGATCCAACGCGAATGCAGTATAGGTCCGCTCGAAAGCAGCAGTCCATTTTCCGGTGTGAGCCTCAGCCTCAATGAAGGGCAGCATTTCATGGGGGTTATTGGGTAAATAACCGTTGGCCTGGGCTTGTTCCCAAAGGGACATAACTCTGAGCCAATCCTTAAACTGGCGTGCCAAGTCTGCTTTTTGATAGTAATAACACCAGGTGTGCTCAGGTTCCGGTCCAAAGAATTCAACGGGTGGGTAATTTGCATAAAGTGGAGTAGGTTCAATCCGGCTAAGGTTTGAAACCGGGAGGATACTGCGCAGGCGGGTGGGCAGAATTGGATTCTCGACATCCTCGGATGAAAGCACCCACAGGCAGCGTCCCACCGGATCGGTATAATAGATAGCCAGAGTTTCCAGGCTTGAACCGGTAAAGGTATAGTGCCGAAATGTCTCCTCTAAGGGTTTGCCTTGTAAGAAGTTCGGGATCGCTTTCTGGTTAACGTCCTGTTCAAGCTCGAGGAACCAATAATCCAGATTAGGGGATTCAGATGAAAGTGGGTAAACCAGGTTGAGAGCCATCGAGGTGGAAATGCGACCAACATAGATAAATAATTCATCGTTGGAGAGGATAGCTGTGCGGGGCTGGATGTGCGGGGCACGCCAGTAAAGTTGCCAGTAGAAATTGTTCTGCTCTAAAGTGGAGCGATAGTAGGAGGTTGCTGTACGCAGGTGAAAACCGACAGAGGAGCCGATCAACACACCGATTAAGATGATCTTCGGCAGGCGGCGTGGGGTGAGCCATTCCAAAAAGAGCACAACCAGGATACTAAGCCCAAACATGGCCGCCAACGCGAAGCGACTGCCATATAGACCATACAGCGCTTGCCGGTCGGTGAGCCAGACAGGAAGTGGACCGAGAAGCGCTGCCAATAAACCAATGACCAGGGCTTGCCTCATCCAGCCTTTATCTTGGGAGGTAACTTGGTCCTGAACTGGTTCGAGACGGCGCAGAAAGATGATGGTCAGGCCAGCGGCGAGAAATCCAACTAGGAGAGTAAACAATCTTGCTCGGTCGACCTGGTTGAACTGAGATGGTTCCATGGTTGCATACCAGGACCCGATCAGGTTATTGATCAGATCCTGGGCAGAAAGTTGAAACAGGCGGGATAATGTACTGAACGGTTGAGAAATCAAGGCATAGATCATGGTAGGCTGGTTAGGATCTTCCGCCAAGCTGGTCGTAAACTTTAAACGCCAGATAATCACGCTGATCAGCGCAATCAGGTATGGAGACCAATGTAAAAGGGTAGAAAGCAATTTGCGGCGGTTGCTGGTTGTTCTTTCAGCAAGCAGGAACCAGAGAATCGCCGGGCGGAGCAGCTCCAGACCAATAAAATATTCCATGGTGAGCATTTCCAGGGTGGAGGCGAATACAGCCAGAAGTGTCAAGGGCCAGAACCAGCGCGGGTGGCGGATGGCGTTGATCATCGCCGCGATTGAGAGAAAGTATAGGGCGTAGCAAATCCAGTGCTGACTAAAAGCCACCGCCACGGGTTGCTGGCTAAATGCCGGGTAAATGGCGAAAAGGAACGCCATCCAGGTGACTTCCCGAATGTGCTTTCGCCACAGGCCACGCAACGTCGACCACATCCCCAAGATAGTGAGCCACCGAACCATTAAGGTGAAAATATGCCATACGACCGGTCGGGTTCCCAGCAGCGGGGCGGTGACGATAAAAGTCCAGGCCGAGAACGGTCGTTCGCTGCGATAGAAATCCCAGAATTCATTGACTCCGAATAGGCGGATGGTCATGATTGCTGGCCAATCATCCCAATATAGACCCAAGAATGGAATGAGCAGGCCAAAACTGAGCAGGCAGAGCAATAATATGGCTAAGGGGACTGTGCGGGAGGTAAAGTGAATTTTAAGCTGAGCCATTTTGTTATTTTAATAAGCTTCCTACGTCCAGTTTGAATCTGCGGAGGGATCGTCTGACGCGTGTGACGCGTGAATCAGCCAATTCAAATCCTATCCTACCATAAATCGAATTTTTGTTACGCGTCGTTACAGCATTATGATCCCCCAAAAGGCGTGTCACATAAGATAGAAAATGGTCGGTTCTATGCGTGAAAATCGAGTCGCATGTTCTATATTCTGTTGGAGCGCTAGGCAGCTACCTCCATGGACGCCCTATTATTAGATCGTTTAATCTCGGTGTTATAATCCTGGAAAGTTCCTGTTATCAAACCTTCCTAACCACCTCCTATTATGCCCGATGTTAACGATTTGAGTGATCGCGAGAGAGAAATCCTGTTTCTGGTTGCGACAGGGGTGAGCAATAAAGAAATCGCGTCATCTCTTTATATCAGCACTAACACTGTCAAAGTGCACCTGCGCAATATTTTTGCCAAGATTGGCGTCACGACCCGCACCGAGGCGGCAATGTATGTGGTCAGTGCTGGATTGGTGGGACCAGGCATAAATGCCAGGAGTGGGCAGTTGGATGGTGTATCAGGCCTGGCGACCACTGAAGGGGCGATCGCTGTTCCCTCAGGAAATGCTCCCCAAAGCATCCGATCGCGTTGGTTGACCGGCGGGGTGGTTGTAGCCCTGATCGTACTCAGCTTAGTCGCCTTATTTGGCTGGCGCACGGCGCGATCTTTGACCCGGGTTTCGGCGAGCCCGTCTCCTACGGTGATTCCACCTCGCTGGGAGGAACTTGCCCCTCTACGCATGGCCCGGAACGGGTTGGCGGTCGCGGTTTATGGAAACCAGATTTACGCCATTGGTGGAGAGACTTCCCAGGGGGTGACTGGCGTACTTGAGCGATATGATCCAGAGACTGATCGTTGGAGTTCTCTTTCACCCATACCAGTCCCAGTAGCGGATGTGAACGCAGTTGTGATTGGGGGGAAAATTTATACCCCAGGCGGGCGACTCGCCAGTGGGGAAGTTACGAATCTCATGGAGATTTATGATCCTCTTCAGGACAACTGGGAAAAAGGCAGCCCGCTCCCTGTGGCATTGAGCGCGTATGCACTGACGGCCTTCGAAGGCAAGCTTTATCTTTTCGGGGGGTGGGACGGGGAAAAGATCGTTCCTACTGTTTACGAATACAATCCAGAAGGAGACACATGGACCGCGCGCACGTCCATGCCGACCGCGCGAGCCTTCGCTGGCGCTGCGCCGGCTGGTGGTAATATTTTTGTGGTGGGGGGATACGATGGGCAGCGCGCCCTGGCAGTCAACGAAATATATCTACCTGAGCGAGATGATGGAAAGCAAGTCGCCTGGACTCAAGGTGAGCCGCTCCCCGAGGGTAGATATGCAATGGGTGTGGCCAGCGTTGCTGACATCTTACACGTAATCGGTGGTGTGGGGAATAATAATGCGGCATTGCAGTCCCTGGAGTTTCCGCCACAAACCGGGATTTGGCAAGCGTTTGAAAGCCCTCATCCACAACCCTGGTCTCACCTGGGATTGGCAGCCTTTGGGACGCGCCTTTTCATCGTTGGGGGTGATCTGAACGCCGCCCCGACCGCCAAGAACCTGGCTTACCAGGCGATTTACATTATCACCTTGCCGGTAGTGAGATAGGCATAAGGTCTTTAACGCGCCCAGGACAGCAGAAAGAGCGACCATAGAAACAAGTTCTAGGGTAATGTGATCGTCCCTAGATCGGTCACTTCTCCAGCTTTGACCTCAATCAACCGGTAATCCTCCGTCCCCTCATCCTGAATTACCGTACTTGTCACCGGATTCCAAATCACCAGGGCGTAAATACCTGGAGTGATGTCAGTGAACAAGAATCGCCCGGTTTGATCCTGGACAGCCAGGGGGTCGGTGCTATCGGAGAAAGCGACGATGGGAGGCAGGTCTCCTTCATCTGGTTTGATCGTCCTGGCTAAGTAGAGCGCACCCAGGACAGGCTGGTTATCCGGTCCAGAGACCAGCTGCCCAACGACAATACCGGTGTCTTTGCCAGGTTCAGGGATAACCAATGACTCGGGCAGTTGAATCGGTACAGGAGTGATTTCCGGAGCCGGATAACTTTCATCATACGCGTTACTAACAGGTGTGAAAACAATTGGTACAGGATAAGGATAGCCTTCGACTCCAGGAAGAACCTCAGCTGAAGTAGGGGATGGCGCGGGTGGTGGTTTTGGGTCTGTATTGCTCTGACATCCGGCGGCGAAGAGAGTCGATACAATTACGAGGAAGAAGATTATCTTATTGCTTGGTGCCATTAGTATCTCCCAACAGGATTTATAGGCAGGCGATAGCGATCATTTATGATTAGATGTGCGAAACCGCCCGGCAAAGAGCCGAGGCGGCTTCGCTGAAAGTCGAGAGATAGAACGATCTTACTGGTTTAATCCGTTCGCTGTTGTAGCGCTATCACCAAGCTTGCCTGAGCCGGGTTCAGCAGCCAGGTTGGCGATGCCAAGCACTTCCCGGTTACATTCTACCGAGACGCTGGCGTTATAGCCATCGTTCAGATTCGCCACGTTGGGGGCATAGCGGGCGATAGATCCATTGGCAGGTAGAGGCACATTGCTTTCGTTCGCATCGGTATCGGCATTGTATTTGATACTGCATGTACCTGCGGTGCTGGTGGAATTGGCAACCTGGAAACCACCGGAGAAGACGATTCCCGCTTTTCTGGTGACCTGGGGGAAGAAGACCGTGCTGGTCTGGGAACCATCTGCAATGGCGTTGTACGTAGAACCTTGGCCAATCCGTTCCGCTGGGATGCCTGCGCCGCCGCGGTTGTCCTCGTTGACGATAGCGACGATTGAATCACCGCTGGAGGCCTGGATCACCGCGCTGCCGAAGCGCTGGGTTACGTTCAGGCCATCGACGGGATTAAGCTCGGCGATGTTGGGGGCATAAAGAGCCAGAGCTGCACCAGGGGCGATCGAGGGGGAGTTGTAAGTATATGAGTTTCCGGCGAAGTTGAAGGTGATCGTTACGGTAGCATTGGATCCACCTACGTTCTGAATACTTAAGCCGCCATTGTAACCGTAATAATTCCGGACAATGCGGGGAACGAACAGTTTGTTGGCGCCGCCGCCGAAACCATTATAGCTCTGGAATTGAGCGGTGTCGGAGCTGAGGCCGCTGTTGTAGAAATTCACTGTTACCGCCAGGCCAGAGACCCCATCGTCTGCGGCGATGGTAGCCGCTCCCACGTAACCATTCACCAGGTTGGTGTTGTCCGTCTGGTAGAAGACCTTGTTGCTTTGTGCTTTAATCGTAGCGGTTTCATTAGCAGAGAGGGCATTGCCGTTGCGATCTTTATAGCTGACCGTTACAGGAACGTCTGCGTTGGAGGTATTCTGCACAGCGATGTAGGAAGACCATGTCCCGGCCAGGTTCTTCATCACCTGCGGTGCGTACATAGTCGGGGCAGTCTGTGTATCGGCGAAACCGGCGCTGGTCGCCATGCGGTAGGGATCGCTCGAGGTGCCGGTGCCCGTAGTTTGCGTGTTAACATTGCAGGCCAGGGGTTGGTCAGATGCGACAACCACCGATCCTAAGAATCCCTCCGGGACTCCTGGAGGAGATGATGGTGTATAGTAATTGCGGCTTCCTCCGGGTGGAATTGGATTCGGATCTGTGTAGGGGGGGAATGCAGTGGAGCTGCTTCCCTCTTGATAAAAATACAAGGTGATTGTGGCTTGATCAGTAGTACTCAGATTCTGGCAGGCGATACCACTGACCCAGTTTCCAGCAGGAGCACCTGCTGAAGCCCCTGGCACGAGGGCAAACACCAAAGCCAAAATTGCGATGAGACTGAATATGCGAACTGTTTTCATTTATTCCTCCTAAGTATTGGTTTCCGAGTGTAAATTTAAACCAAGTTTACTGAGTAACTGAGTAAATAGCAATAATCCATTCGTATTATTTTTGGTTTTTTGCCTTACTTTTATGTAAGGTGCTCCTTTTCTTTTTTTTCCATGGCTGCCGGATAGTGATTTCGATAAAGACGGCACTTAACAGTTCACTGAGGATGACAACCAATCTGGACAATGCCGCGACGATAACAGCCACAGGCGCAGTAAGGTAGTGCGGGCTGAGAACAAAAACCATGATGCTCTCCCGGACTCCTATGCCGCCGGGAACAAAGATAATGACCAAACCGATGATCAAGGATGCAGCCAGTGTGAAAATGAATAAAGGAATTTTCGCAAATGGCACAGGTGTCATCGATGCTCCCAGGAGCCAAAATGCCAGCCCAAAAAGGAGCCAGGCTACCAGAGATACCAACGCCGCTGCCCAGATCATCGCGGGGACAATCCGCATCCCAGGTTGACCCCCGAAACGTTTCTTGAGAATAGAGGAGATGATCAGAGGAAAGAGACCAAGCAGGATCAGGGAAAGTATTCTAATAAATAGAAGTAAGCTGGTTAGTGGTTTGGAATTTGACCATTGTAAGACCAGATCAGCGGGAAGGAGGATTAACCCCAAGAGAAGACCGGTCAGCAGGAGAAGCAGCAACTCCAGAGCCATCCCTAAACCAACCGCGCTATTGGGCAGTCCCATTTGGTTTGTCAGGTATGCTTTCCCTAATAATTGCCAGGCGTAACCCGGAAGGTACTTGGCCAGGTTTGATAAGCAGTGAGCGCGGACACTTCCAAGCCAAGCGGCCGGCTGTCCCAAAGCGCGTAGGGTAAACCACCAGCCCGACGCTCCCAATAAAACGGCGACGATTGTCAATCCGAGGGCCGCGAAAAGAATAGTATAATCGGGGTTCAGGCCAGCCAGAATCTCTCGAGCGTTCTTTAGGTTAACAACAAGATAGATCAGGCAAAGAGCGATGACAATAGTTTGAACTATCCACCGCAACCAGCGTATTTTGGCGACCTGCTGAAGTTTATGAACCCCATTCCTCAGCAATTGAAGTATCCGTGACCACCGATGTGGATTATTCACACGTTCTTCATGTAGCCGGCTGCTAACGGCTCTCGCCGGCAAATGTAGAGGAAGTGGTTGGATAAATTGAAGGGAATGAACGGCGCGACGAGTAAATTAAGCAATTTACGGGGATGTTGTTTAAACCACAGCCAGTCATTGGTCGATCTCGGGAAAATATAGTTGTATTTGAAGGCCTTGATAACTCGAAGTCCACCACTTTCCAGGAAGTCCCACCATTCTCGGAAGGTGGCAAAGATCTCGAGGGGTTGCCGGTGGCTTACGCTGTACCCTGTTCGCAAGACATGCCAGACGATATCGACCAGGTAATAACTGTTTGGCAAGAATATAGCTGCCAATCCACCCGGGCTCATAACACGGCAGATCTCTGCTACCCCGTTGAGTGGGTGCAAAAAGTGCTCCAAGCTACCGAGGTTTGTCACCAAGTCGAAGGATCCATCGGCGAAGGGCAATGCCTCTCCGTTGGCAACGGTGATTATCTTCTCTCCAACAAATTCCTGGGCGAGCAAGGCTCCCTGTGGAGATAGATCGATTCCAATCGGGTGCAGGCCGAGAGATCTGGCAAATTTCAGTAGAATGCCCTCGCCGCAGGCCACGTCCAATAGATGCTGTCCAGGATGGGGAGCGAGCTGATTTAACACCCAACGGTAAAAAATGTCTGAGTCGCGCAGGGCGCCCCGAGTAGCAAATAGCCGGTCATAAGCCGCGGCGATCTCCTGGGCAGAAAGGGACGGATTTTCAAGTTTTTTCATCCAAGGACCAGCTCCTCGTAGAGTCGGAGGGTTTGACGGGCGGAATACTCGCCGCGAAATTGTTCAGAATGCGCCAAACTTCGCCGCTGCATCTCCTGCCGCAGAATTGGATCCTTGACAACACGAATTAGCGCTTCGACGATTGAATTGGTGTCGATTGTATCCAGTAGAATGGCAGCTTCGCCAAGCACTTCTCGCACCGCTCCAGCAGAACTGGCGATGAGCGGTGAACCACATGCCATGGCTTCGACGTGGGCTAAACCGAAGCCCTCGTGCAAGGAAGGGAAAACCGTTACCGCTGCACCACTGTACAGCGCTGGAACGTCACTATCTGGAACACGGCCAGTGAATATGACTTCATCTCTTAATTCTAGCTGTTCAATGGTTGGATGAAGGATGGTGTCCCGGCTTTTCAAGTATTCTTCACCAACCAATACTAATTTTCCATTGAAGGTGGTCTGCTTTTGAAATTCTGCAAAAGCGCGTACCAGGACAGTCAGGTTTTTCTTACGGTCGATCCGTCCGACATGAAGGATATATGTCTCGGGAATTCGATAACGGTCCCGGATACAGGCGATTTCGTTTATTGAGGCTGGTTTGAAGTGGTTGGCGTACGCTGGGTAGATCACCCGGATTCGCTCCCTGGGGATGTGGTAATAGCGGAGGATATCGTCAGCGGTGGTTTTCGAGATGGTAATGATCGCCTCGGCGTCCAGCAATGTCTGTTTCTGGATGTTGCGCCAGTACCAAACATCAAATCGGGGGAAGATTTCCGGATGAACCAGCGTGGTAAGATCATACATGGTAATGACTGTGGGTGCTGAAATGCCAAAAACTCCAAGGTTTTTAGCAAAATGCACCAGGTCGTAACCCCGAACTGCGCTAGGCAGGGAGTACTGCGCCCAAAGGCGCAACAAGAAGCGGTTCTGTACTGGAGCGATGCGCTGAGTAACGTTACCAGCAAAGGTGTTCAAGGAAGGTTCGGGCTGGCTGAGAAAGATCAGGTATTCGTTCCGTGAATCAAGGGTAAACAAAGCCTCGAACAAATTGAGCGTAGCCGTCCTACCGCCGCCAAAGTAATGGATACCAAGCGCTTCAATAGCTATCTTCATTATGTAATTCTTCGCTTAGCCAGGAGCATTTTCACTCCGCTACCATTATCCAGGCGTAGCTTTCTCAGGGAATTATCCAAGCGGTAAAGCCACTTTCCCAGATGAAGGTAGTTCAAAATCCATGGACCTATCCCTGGGATTATGATTCGGTTGGAAAAATAATAAATCGGCTGGACAGTAAGAATATCAATCTTTTGTTGCGTAAGATAAGACTGATATGCTTGCAGCGGTCGCAACCGTGCATGTCGGGCGGAGGGAAGCAAAGACTTATGAAATGAGTCAGATATGAGAAGATAACCACCAGGAACAAGCAATTGGCAAATATTCATTAATGCCTGCTGAAAGCGAGCCTCGTCCAGGATATGATAGAGCACCCCAATCGCGGAGACAATATCAAATTTACCCTTTAGCGGTGGTTCAACCGAAGAGATATCGCCAACGATAAAGGTTGCCATTGGAAAGGTTCGCTTAAGGTATTGTACGCTAGTCTCGGTGATATCAATTCCAAATATTTGGCCAGCCTGTCGATTTTGGAAATATTCAACATAAAATCCGGTCCCGCTGCCGATATCCACGACAGACTTGCCAGAAATTTCGATCCCATAACTGTCAACCAGGCGATCCATACAGTCGCGTTGAGCTTGGTAAAGCCAGGCGTTATTTTCTAAACTTAAAGCTTTGTGGCCCGTCCCGCGCAAATTCAAGCGGGTCTGTAACCTTTGTTCCCAATACTTCTGCGTATCAAAATCAGGAGATGACATTCTTTCCTTTTGGAGAGATATTGCCAAATGCATGTGTGGTTATTACGATGGTTTAACCAAGATCCAATTATAGTTTGGATAGAGCGGGGTGAACATCCGCAATAGCCAGGTAGGCAGACGACTGACCCAGGCGAATTTTCCCAAACGAGACCCTGTCGCAAATCGATGTGGCTCGTGGATCAGGGTTAGCGTATAGTCGTTGATGATGAAGGACCTCCATAAATCGCGGATTTGCCAATAGAAAAGGGGATAGACGTCGTAGACATTTCCACGCTGGAAGAGCCGCATGTATAAATTGGAAAGCGGCCGGGGAGGCCAGGAAAGTAAAGGTAACCAGTAATGTTCCTCCATGAAAGCCAGGCGATTGGGTCCACTGAAAAAGCAAATCGCACCTGGGCGGAGAACTCGCCATATTTCTCTGGCGAGTCCTGGTTGGTCGAGGACATGTTCATAAACCTGGGCACAGATGACGACATCAAAACTGTGCTCCGGAAATGGGAGGAGATACCCACTGGCAATCGCAAATCCAATGTTTTCGCTATGGGAGGAGCGAACGGCATCCTGGATTGCTCCTTGGTCAGGATCAATGCCAATTGTCCATCTGAAGTGAGGGGTGATTTGGTGAGTGATGCCCCCCTGTGAACAACCGATGTCCAAGCAGGTGTAGGTGGAAAGATCTACACCGAGAAAATCGTGGAGCACGGCCAGTACTTTCTCGGATTTACATGACCGGCTCGCATAACGTGAATCGTGAGTCAACTCTTTACCTTTTCGGAGGGGTAGGGTCAGTTGAAGCAGGTCTATTCCCCTCGAGAAGATAGAAACCATTCTCCCCTTCGGGGTGGCGTGAGTCTGAGTGAGCTAATCTTCTGGTCAACCTGGCGGCCAAGCCGGGGGAAAACTCGGCCAGCAGCCGAACTGTCAGGTAATAGAAGCGATAGTGCGGGGCATTCCAGGAAGTGACCTGCACATCGAGTTCTCCAGCGAATAGCTCGTGAAGCTGCTCAGCCGTATAGCCGAGGCGCAGGGTATGCCCCCATTGCCTGCTGATCCAGCGGGTCAGGATGGGTGGCGTTAGGCGAATATGCAGGGCAGGAGTGCTTATGAATAGCCTTCCACCGGGAGCGACCATCCGGATGAGGGATCGAGCGAACGCCTGGTCATCAGCGACGTGTTCGATCACATCCAGGGCATAGACATGATCGAAAGTTCCCTCTACGAAGGGGAGGTGTCGCCCCTCGGCGCACACCAGGTCGACTCCAGGAGCGCCTGCTATAGGCTGCGGGTCGATCCCGATGCGTGTCGATGCGGTCAGGGTGCTCAACCAATACCCATCGTGGCAGCCAACATCCAGCACCCGGCCGAAATTGGGTCGCTTCTGCAAAATTCTCAATACTTCGTCCCTGTAAATGGTGCCAAGGCGCAGGGCACGCGGCTTATTTGAGATGGCCAGCTCTAGCAATACAACGATCTCCCCAGCTACACTTTCCCAGTTGAAGCGCTCTACAACTGCCTGGCGTGCCGCCTTGCCTATGGCTACACGTCGATCGGGATCCCCAACCAACGTCAAGACAGCTTGTGCCAGGGCGATCGGTTCACCTGGGGGGATAATCAATCCTGTTCGACCGTTCTCGAGAACTAGACGGACTCCACCAATGTCGCTCGCAACAACTGCAACGCCTGAACTCATCGCTTCTAGCAGGACTGTCGGAAGGCCATCGACATTGCCGTATTCATCGCGCTGCGAGGGTAGTACAAAAACATCTGCCGAAGCCAGCAATTCGGGCACCCGATCCCATGGAATGCTTCCGGCAAAGGTTACCTGGCCGGTGATCCCTAAGGCTGTTGCTTGGTTAGAAAGCTGTTGGCGAAGAGGGCCCTCCCCCCCGACGAGTAAACGTGCCTGGGGGAAATTTTCTACGATCGTGGGCATGGCAGAAATAAGCGTCCCAAAGCCCTTTTTATATACCAACCGGCCTAAGGCAACGATGAGCAGCTGTTCTGGATCCACAGCGAACATCTTCCTGGCTTCCAGGGAGCGAAAAACTGGGGTAAATTGGCTTGGGTTCGCTCCCCAAGGCAATAAACGCGTATCGGGAGGCGCGCCAAGTTGAAGCGCGGCCTGGTATAGTTCTGGACTGCAGGCAGTCACGCCGGCTGCCCGGCGGAAGACGTAACGGGCAACTGACCTGAAAACCGGGTTGCTTTGGGCAACAAATACGTCCGAGCCATGCAGGCTTAGAATAAATGGAATATTCCGCCAGGCTGCTACCCAGGCTGCCACCAATCCGTTGGGCACCACCCAATGCACATGGATTGCTTGTGATCCTTGTTGACCTGTTACGTTTAATAACTTTATAAAGGCAGCCAAGAGAAAAAACGGAAGAAGCAGGAAGGCAAGGGGACGAAGGCGAACATCGGCGTCCAGAGCACGGGCATGGCCCATGATGTGCATCCGATTTGGCCAGATGTAACGAAACCGGTGGATCTGGACACCTCCGTTCTTCATCTGCCTGACTTCTGGATCATAGGGGGCAACCACTGCGACTTTATGACCGAGTTGGACCAGGTTTTCACAGATCGATTTAATAAATGGCGCTGTGCCATCGCCTGGAAAACGAGGATAGGAGCTGGTGAAAACCGCAATTTTCACAGGAACGGCCTTATTCCACGATCTCAAATATCCAAACTCGATCCTGGCGATAGATCAAATGAAAGTCTGGATTAGCGAGCAGTTGATCGATTTGTAGGAGGGGTAGTCCACTCGCATTGACTTGCCCCTGCTGTTGCCCGATATATATGTGTGTAATCTGGCGTTCGCGTAACAATTCTTTAACCTGTGGACTGTTTAGGCCTTTCTGCTGGATCTCGGCAGTTAGGGCATTGATGTCACCCACATAATCCGGCTGAGGGCCTTTTTCAGCAACATAGTTAATCGGAGGAAGGGTAGTTTCCCTACCTGCCAGTAAGGGAAGCCACCAACCAGCATCAGAGCCTACGATTAAGCTGTCTCCATAGGCAAAGAAGGAGTTTACCAAAAAGCGGGCATTCTGAGGGAGGTTCTTATTTATCCAATTTGAAGCGAGCACATCGGGCCGGGTGACCAGAGAATGCTGGTCTGGTAGGCTATCTCTTAACCGCAACTGTGTGCCCAATAAGCCTAATCCAATTATGATAAGGATAAGTAATCTAGCTTGCCAGGCGGGTCTTGCCCTGCTCTTTTCCTGATTAGGGAATTGTATGGGATGTTTATCCAATCCTTCGCTGTTATGGATCTGTTCCAATTTTCCCCCAAACGCTGAACCGATTATCAGTGCGGCGGGGATGTAGGCGGCGATGAAGACAGCAAAGTTGGTGAGCACTCCGGCCCCTGGCAATCTCAGCCATTGAGGATTGGCAGCCAGGAGTATGAAAAACCACCATAAGCTGAACAGAGCGACCCCATTTTGTCGCCGCCATATTCCCCAACCGATGGTGATTATTAGCAGAGCCCACAGAACGGGTGGCAGGAATCCGGATATGTTGCCGATGGCATTGAACTGCTCGATTTGGTTTGACACTTGGCTGGGTGGTGTGGTCATCTGCTGGCTATAAATCCAGGGGAGTTTTCCGCTAAAGATGCGGAAAAACCAGGGGAGGATTAGCACCGTAAATCCGATTGCATGCCAGAGATATCGCTTAAATTCAATGAGCACATGTTTCCTATTGAATTGAAGCACAAATATGGTCAAATAAAAGGCGGCAGCAAAAATCAACACCCGATAATGCGTAAGACCCAAGCCTGCTATGGTGATCCATACCAGGCTTAACAAAAGCCAGTCGTGGTCTCGTGCGGTGAGGTTAATCCATACCAGTAAGACCACGGCTGGCAAAATCGCTTGACCGGCTAGTTGTGTGTAACGTCCCCAATTGAGGTAGTACATCGGCATAGCAGTCAGTAAACCGGCGATCAAAATCGCGATTACGCCAGCCCAGGAGTTCTTGCCTATTCGCACTGCCAGGGGATAGAGCGCCAGAATTGCCAAGGCATTCAATATCTGTCCCATCCATAATGTTGCTTGGGGGAGATCCAGGCCTGTGAGCCAGTGGAAGACAGCGACCAACGTATGGAAACCGAAGTGATAAGTGAAGGATTGCAGTTCAGCAAAGGGGAGCCAGGAGGTGAATAAGCCTCTATTGTCCACCAATAACTGAGCGATCATCGTATGTTGGTAGGAGTCGCCCCACATTGGCACGTCCAGTGTGCGGATGGGCCAGAAGCGAGTAAAGAATATGAGGGTGAGAAGGATGACCAGGGTGACATCCTTTGACTTGATTCTATGTAACCAATGGCGAAAGACAGAAGACGTAAGACGATTGACGAAGGACGCAGGACGAAAGTAACTTGGTTGTTCATCTGTTGAAGTTCGGCGCCTTGCTCGATTCCATTGCCAGATGGTGGCCATGGATCCTGCTAGCGGTGGCAACCAGGCGTAAAGACGACCCAAATGGATGCCTAGTAAGTCTGTCCAAAGAAATAATATGGGATATATCGCCAGGCTTACTCCAACCGCCAAACCAGCCTTTTCTCCCCAGGAGAGGCTATCCCAGGTGGGGAATAAACAGCTGAGCACAGCCCAACCGGGAAGGATGAATAAAAAACAAGCGACAAATAAGAGTCCTATCCAGAAAAGGCTCTCACCCGCAAGGCCTAATAGAGCTTCTCCTGCATCATATCCCGCGCCGAAGGCAAGCTGCGAATCCAGGGGAAGATCGTTACGGTAAATAGCCCCGTTCAAATAATTAGATCCGGGAGCGGAACCAACTGTGATTATCCCTGAGCCCATTACCTCGATAAAAAAGTAATAATTGTGCTTGTTAGACTCTTCCAAGGGAGTGAAAACGAAACTATAAAAACCAGGGGCAAGGATCTGCTCCGAGGATATGGTAGCAGTCCTTAAATCATCGGTTTGGTCTGGGGAATCAAGTAAGTGTAAACGAAGCTCTTCTACACCAGATTTATCAGGTTCAAGGTAAACATTGATCTGATCCAGGCCATTGTAACGGGCTAGAAAGGTTTGCCCGATAGTCTCACTGTTATCCAGGACGATTTGCTTGGTGTGAACGGGTTGTTCATTTTTCGTCAGGGAGGCGCAACCAGCGATTAGAAGTGTGAGGAGGAACAGAGGAAGGAATGTCCAGAACGACTTTCTGTTGGTCATCAATTCCCCTCGATCAGTGGTCGTTCGTCAATGGTTTTTCGTCCGTTTTCACCGGTTTTTCGCTGTCATCTCCCAGCTCCAGACGGCGGAGGCGGTAGAGAACCTCTTCCAGGATCTTACGGTTAAAACCGATCAGATCTGCAAGCAGGCCGATCAGGAAGACCTGGAATCCCACAATTAGTAAGACAGCGGACAGGATCAGCGACTGGACATGCCCCGCGCCCCCGGTGGTGAAGTAGAAGTAAAGAAAGCGGATGGTCCCCGCTAACCCACCCAGGAGCATCAGGAAACTAATGGTTGTAAAAACACGCAAGGGACGGTACATGGTGTATGCTCGTAGAATCGTAGCGCTGGAATATGCTAAATATTCTGGGATATTACGCATCAAGCGTGAAGGACGGGTTTGGGTGTTTGTACGCACCGGTACATATTCCACCGCCATTCGGTGGGCTCCAGCCTGAATCAATGTTTCTAGGGTATAAGAATATTCACTTAAGACAAGTGTCCTCAAAGCCGCAGCGCGGGTGATGGCGCGAAATCCGCTGGTCGCATCGGGAGTGCGTACCCCCGATGCCTGTTCGATTACCCAACTGCCCAATCGTTGTAGGTAACGCTTAAAGGGAGGGAAAGTATCCAACGAAGCTACCTGGCGATCGCCGACGACGATATCCGCTCGACCAGCCAATATGGGGTTCAACAGGAGTTGGATATCCTCGGCGTTATATTGGTTATCAGCGTCGGTGTTGACAATGATGTCTGCTCCCAAATCCAAGCAAGCCTCCAGACCAGCCTTGAAGCCGCCTGCCAGACCAACATGATGCGGCAGCCGCAGGATATGATGGACTCCGATCGACTGTGCTGCCTGAGCGGTGTTATCGGTGCTGCCATCATCGACGATCAGGTATTCTAATGAATCGATGCCTGGCAGCTGGCGCGGCAAAGCCTGGACAGTTTCAACGATCGTCTGCTCTTCGTTATAACAAGGAATTTGAATGATCAGCTTCAAGGAGTGTGAGTGAACGATTTCAGAATGTGAAGATTATCCTTAATTGAGCAAAGTATACCATTATTGAAAAAACATCAACCCGCTACCCCTGAGCTGGGGGTAGTATGAATTATTGGAGATCGCTCTTATCTATTTATTAACAAGAGGCAAGAAGATTGGGCTTACCAAATTAACGCTCATCTTATAAGCAGCGATATTCCCGGCTACGCGACCGTCAACGTGGCGGAGCCGTAAATAAATCTGTCCATTACGATCGGAAGTCCACGAGAACAAAGAGGCTTGGCCGAACTCGGTTGGTCTGAAACTGGTGATTAAAGTTGTGCCATTGGCGGCATAAAGTTCCAAAACCGAGGCGGTCATTGGGGCTTGTGGGAGGCTCTGGATGAGATAGAGTTTATTTTTCTGGACCGTGAACTTTACCCAATCCTCATCGTTCAAGCGATCGGAAGTCATGGGGTTGCAGAAGTTGTGTGTTTTTGCCATAGCTCCCACTGCAATAGTTGAAGCTGTCGAGGGCGTATTGTCGTTCCTTCCGCTGTCCCAGGTATCTGGTGTGGAACAGAGGGTGGCGATATCTGGAATGGTGGTTTCGGTTTCGGCAGAGGATGGAAAAGTTTCTTTGTTGCCAGCCAGGTCAACAGCGCGCATGCGGAATCCATAATCCATTTCCGCTTCGCCAACGAACCATAACTGATGGGTACTGCCAGCTGGATCTGGGGCGATGTCAACCCAGGCGCCAGTGCCTTCCCTGAATTGCATTTCAAGGTGATCGAGACCAGACAGGTTGTCGCTGCTGCTCCATTGAAGTGAGATGGCGGTGCTCTCTTGGATTCCAGCCAGGGCAGTCAGGGCGGAGACGGGTGGGGTACGATCGATAGTCAAATTCCAGGCTCCGGTTCCAACCCAATTGCCAGCCCAATCGTAGACATTAGCGTAGAAGGCTACGTCATTTCCTTCTTTCAATGAGGTTGGATCAAAAGCGAGGTTCCATCCATCTTCGCCTTTCTGGTCGAGGGCCAGTTGCTGCCAAGTGGAATTGAACCAATCCTCCGAATGGAGCAGGAATTGGACATGGCTGATCCCGCTGCCGGAGTCGCTGGCTTGGACTGAGAGAGTGATTGGTTCGTTACCCTGCAGGGATGCACCGGTCTGTGGGTTGGTGAATTCAACAACAGGAGGGGCGTTATCTTTCGACAGATTGATTGAGTAGGTGTAATTCTCACCTCCAACCGAGGGATGCGACCAGAGATGGGCTTTAATGTAGTAAGTTCCGGAACGAGTCAATAAATAACCAAGGTGTGGATCCAAACGTTCAGCGTAAATCTCGTCGTCATGGACGGCCAGGACGGATGAGCCATCGCTATCCATGAGAAAGATAATCAGATCTAAGCCATCCGGACGGCCTGTGTTTGGAGTATCGATATCGACCACTATCCGCTCCCCGGCTGTGCCAGTGAATTTGAAGTAATCGATGTCTCCGCTCGGGCAGATAACCCCGCTCTTGATCTGGCCGAAATCAAGCGGTGTAGCGGTGGATGGGGAATTATTTGTATCGCTACAGGCGGGAAGTGCAGCGGCGGTGATTTCAAAGTCATCCAGGTGCCAGCCTTCGAAGGCATTAAGAGTACTATCGTTCGATTCGAAGTGGAAACGTACACGGATTGTATTACCAGCGAAGCTCGCTAAGTTGATCGTCGCTTGCAACCATTCGTTGGCCACATCGTCCGAGAGCTGCAAAACATTTTCATAAGGGCCGTTGTTTAAGGATATCTGCAACCATCGTTGATCCCAGTGTGTGCCAGGTGTTTCGGTTTGATAACGATACCAGAAGCGGAGTACAAAACTTGCATCTGGGATGGTGATAGGCCTTAAAGTCAGGTCTCCGGTGTTGGGAGTCCCATCATCATAATTGCGCTCGGTCGCTTTACCATAGTACCAGCTGTAGTTCCCCCCGTGAGCGTAAGCCGAGTCATTCAGGCGATTCCAAAGACCGGAGCTG
>Ga0154886_1082_pt9 | contig 19358 bp, 15 predicted proteins | sample Rifle2008BG19ft_FD_105858 | JGI IMG/M metagenome (GOLD analysis project Ga0154886, IMG submission 105858) | Chloroflexi bacterium RBG_19FT_COMBO_55_16
TTCAGGCCGGCTTCAATGCCGAGTAAGTTCGTCGTGTCGAAGCTGAGTGGGACGTCGACCACCGCTTCGACTGTCTCGACGATCCACGGAAAGACTTCTTCTCCGTCTTTCTTGCGCGGTCCCAGGTTCAGATCAAGGGCGGAAGCGCCAGCCTCGACTTGTTTGACCGCCAGTTCCTGGAAGAAACGGGCGTTCTTCGCGGCGAGCGCCTCCTTGACCTTATCTGAAATGATGTGGATATTCTCTCCAAGGATATACATGGGTGCCCTCCCTTACATTTTCTTGTCTGATATGGCTGCCTCTACCGTCGGAAAGCGGGAGAGGTCAGTATGCGGTAAAAACATGGCTGACATGAACGCTTCGTAGAAAGTGTTATCCGCGGATAACTCGATGTAAGTCATCCGCGAGGCGATTTCCCTGACGCGTGCCCGCGCCTGGTGATCTAACAAAGCCAGGTATGCGCCGCGCACAGCGGTATTGCCCAGGAATTGAAACCTTTCCCAAGGTAAATCTGGGAGCAGGCCGATATCGATCGCCTTTTCGACGTTGATGTACTTGCCGAAGGAGCCACCAATCAGGACCTGCTCTGCCCATTCCAGGGGGATGCCGACACTATTGGCGAGGATTGTGAAGCCAGCGTAGATGGCTGCCTTGGCGCGCAACAGGTTGTCAACATCCACGTGGGTGATGGCGATGTCCCTTCCATGTCCCGTCTCTGCTGCCCAGGCGATGACATACTCCCAGCCGTGGTCACCTTCGCGGATGCGCGGGGTATCCTGTTGGTAATTGAAGTTGCCAGATTTGTCGACCACGCCGGTCAAGAACATCTCCGCCAGCAGGGCGATCAAGCCACTTCCGCACAGACCACGCGGCTTGACCCCGCCGATTACGCGGTAGGTTGGATTAAGCGTGTCACCGTTGATCCACACGTCTTCGATGGCGCCTTTGGTGGCGCGCATACCGTGCGCGACTCCCGCGCCTTCGAATGCCGGACCGGCTGAGCAGGCGCAGGTAACCAGCCATTCGCGCGAGCCTAGCACGATTTCTCCGTTGGTTCCCACGTCCATGAAGAGGGTGATCTTTTCAGCATCGTCCACCCCGGAAGAGAGTACTCCCGCGGTGATATCCGCTCCGACAAAACTGGCGACCCCGGGTAGACAATCCACCGTCCCGTCGGGGTGGATGTCGATCCCAACCTCACGTGCAGTCAGGGTGGGAATTTGATTCACGACCGTGATGAACGGCATCAAGCGGATGTTCTCGGCAGGGATGCCTAACAAGAGGTGGATCATGGTACTGTTGCCAACCAGGCTTGCTTTGACGATATCCCTGGGGCTGAGCGGCGGGTCTGACTTGACCCGTTTACAAGCCTGGTCGAGCAGCTCGTTGATCGTCTCCAGCACCAGGGAACGCATCTCTTCACCGCCGCTGTTTTTGCTGGCGTAGATAATGCGCGATACCACGTCTTCGCCGCGCGCGATCTGCTTATTATATTGAGCGACCTGGGCAGCTACCTTGCCGCTCCGCAAGTCGACCAACCATACAGTCACCGTGGTCGTGCCGATATCGATGGCTGCCCCCCATAAGGGTGTCTCGCTCAGGGGGGAGCCAGGGCGAACATCGATCAGGCGCGGCGGCGATCCGGGCCGGTCCCAGGCTTGTGTATCCAGGATGGCAGAGACACACCACTCGCTTTGGCGAAGAACATCGCTCAGGTGTCGTATCAGCCCAAGCGAGGCATGCATATCTTCAATACCGGCTTGCTGGCGAAGCGCGGTCTGCAGGCGGCTCCAGTCGTCCCGCTGGTCACTCATGTCTGGAGGTGTCAAAGTTATCGTTACGGCTTGGATCGTCTGGTCGTAGGCGGCGTCGTAACCTGGCGGGACGGTCACCTCAACAGCAGTGCGGTCGCTGGTCAGGAGCCGTTCGATTTTCTCTTGCGGCGGGATGGCGACAGAGATATCCCCTTCGATGACAGTCTGGCAGGCCAGAGCAAATCCCTGGGCGATATCCTCCTCAGACAAGCGGATGGTGCTTCGCCGGCGGACGTTCCCGGAAGTGACCTGGAGCGCACACCGTCCGCAACGTCCCTGTCCACCACAAGGTTGCATCAGCTCTACCCCGGCCGAGCGCGCTGCTTCGGCGAGAAGCGTGCCGGTCGGGACACTCACGGGGGTTGAAACTATATCAAAGTGGACAGTGTGTTCGACCATGATAAAGTGATCCGTGATGCGTGAAACGTGAAGGTATAAACGAAAGCGTTTATGGTGAAATTCTCGTTTTACATTTCACACTTCGCACATTACTTCTTTCACAACTCGCAATTCTCACAACGCCTGCTTCATGAAAGCCGGCAGGTCCACCGCCTCGCGCGGTCCAACCAGGATTTCCCAGCCGGGCAGCTCTTCTTCCAGCTCGCCGGAGAGCACCGCTACATGGCCTGGAATCACAACCCGCTTACGGCTGACTTTATCAGCCACGGAAAAGCCTTTAACCGCCTTGGCGATCCGTTCGGCGTCGAATTTCCCCGCCGCCCAGGCTGTGAGAACGCTCATCCCCTCTGCATCGGTGACAACTAACCAGGCCGGCAGTCCGGAGCCTTCGACTTCATTGGCGACACTGAAATAAGTGATGCTGAAGTTGGTCGTGACCAAGACCGGGTCTTCTGGTTTGGGGTTATTTATTTCATACAGCCCCGGCTGGACCTGGATGGGTTTCTGGGGGTCGGTGTAGATGTTTTGGCGCAGGACCAGCAGAGGATAAATCACCTCGGGGGCAAAATGGTCTATCACGATGAAACCGGCATACTTGGCGATCGATTGAGCTGCCAACATCGGTTCCAGGGTTGGATCGCCAACGTCGCCTGGGAAAGTGATCACGGGATAGCCTAAGGGGCGGAAGTTCTTTTTGAGGGCCAGGCGGCGGATTTGAGTGGCGTGGGTCAAAGCCGGGCCAAAGGTGCGCCCGCCAGGGTCGAGCACCAGGTCTTCCACGCCCTTGGACTTGACCTTTTCGGTGAGATCAGCCAGTTCCTCCAACGTGCTGGCGATCACAGCCAGGGCTGCGTGGTGCTTATGGGCGAGATCGGCCATTGCTTCCCAGTTCTGCGCATCTGCCCCATAAATTAACGGGCTTTCGCCATTCACTGCCTGCAGCCCGGCAGCCAGGATTTCGGGATTGCGACTTATCAGGATCAAGGGGCGGTGGCTCGCCTGGCGGACGGCAGTGACCGCTGCGGAGAATGTGGCGGCATCGCCAGACAGCGAAGCGACTGCAAATCCGTCCAGAACCAGGTCGATGCCGACATAATTAACTTTGAAACTATCGGCATGCGCCACTTTAGTTTTGATCTCTTCCGGAGTTTCCGTGTCGCGATAGCGGACGAACAAGCCAGGCATGTTGTAAAAAGTCTTTTCATGCCGGAATAAGACAACTTCATTGCCGGCTTTCACCTCGAAGCCATCGGATTTCAGTACCACCAGGCGGATCGGCGGGGCAGCCGATTCAGCCAGCTGCGCTTTGGATTCCTCACTGACATGCGGGCAGGCCGAAAGTTCTACTTGCTTGGCGGCCAGCTTCATGGCAAAGGCCAGGCAAGTCGGGAAGCCACAATCTTTGCAGTTCGTTTGGGGTAGGAGTTTGTAAATTTGGATTCCAGATAGGGCCATGGTTGTTTCTCCAATCGACGATTGACGAAAGACGAAGGACGAGGGATAAGGATGCCTTGGTCTTTGGTCGTTCGTCTCTAAGCGGTTTGGGGTACCGCCATCAGATCGGTGATCACAATGCGAAGGCGCCTGACGCTCTCTGGGTGGCGGAGCACCAGAATATCGGCGCCGGACTCCAGGAGGGTAGTGGCTGTCATAGTCTCCCAGTTGATCGCGCGTCCCAGCCAGTCTCCCCAGGCCTCGGGAACGCCTTCCCCGACTTTGGATTCCTTAGCCTTCCAGGCCTCAAAGCCGGGTGTGACGATCATCGGCAATTGGGTCATCGAGTCACCTTGCAAGGCTGCCAGCCGCAAGCGCTCCATCGCCGAAAAACCATATTCGATGCCGTATCCCAACGCGCCAGTGGTGGGGTCCATCAGAATGCGATCGAGCGGGAAGCCCATATCGCTGATCAGGATATTGAGTTGCTTGGCCAGATTGACATCCATCGGGGTGCGGGCACTGACCAGATGGCCGTTTGCCATGGCAGTCGCCACGATGGTGCGGTAATTCTTGTCTTCACCCAATCCCAACACCAGGCGTTCGCCCTTGGTCGCTTCGGCCACTGCTACCAGCAATTCGTTATCCAATTCAGCCTGCCCGGGGCCGAAGACGAGTAAAGGTAGGCCGCAGACCCCGAGAACAGCCTTGACCGCGGCCACAGCGGCCTGCGGGGTGTTGGGGTTACCTGCCGCGTCGGTCAGGCTAAGGGAGAGTTGGATCAGGTCTGCGCCCGCGGCTTCGGCGGCTTTGGCCCAACTGACCGGGTTTTCGGCTGCCTCGCCCCAGGCTTTAAGTAGCAGGGGCGACCAATCATCTGGGCGGCGATCCTTGATCTCTACCGCGATCGCCGGTGGGTTGGGCATTTCGCTTTCGAAGTGCAAGAATGGCAGGGATTTCTCGCCGCCGACGGTGATCGTCCGGTGGCGTGTGCCACCTTCTGCAGCCGTCGCCCCCAAGCTGATGGTGCGGATAGCGCCAGGCCACTTATCTATGGGTATTTCGATGGGCATGGGCTTATACTCCTTGTTGCAAAGTTTATTTCTTAATCATATAAAAAGGGATAGAAGAAAGGTGAACAGGTCGCCACGCCAAACGCCAGAAGGTTGCGCACCAACCGCGAGTAAAAAGTATGAAGGATGAAGGTGGTTCGTCGCTCATAAGTACTGCCTTCATCCTTCTTCATCCTCTAGAAAATCGGATCCATTACCAGCGCTGGATGGCTCTTCTCCTCCATCCAGATGAGCAATTCTTCCACTGTGGTGGCATTCCGTTCGTCTGCGATCTTGTCGATCATGTCGGGATCACCTTCGCGGATTGCGACTGCCTGGAATTCTTCAGCCATAGTCTCCTTGAGCACTTTGCTCATCCACACCACGCGCTTGAAGCCGCCATCGGCGTAGATGAACTTGGGACTGATCAGGTAGTACTTGCCGACGCCCATCACTCCAGGAGTCTGTAAGCCGCCGCCAGCGACGCCAGCTAATGTGCTGAAGGTCATCCCAGCAGGGGTCATGCTGGTGTCCTCGCGGCTGACAACCATCACGCCATTGGCTTCTGGGATCAGCATGACGATGCACTCGAAGCAGCCGCATGCAGTCATGGGGTTTTCCATGATGGAGTACATGGCTACTTCTTGAACCACGCCGTGCGAACCGATCTTGGCATAATCGTTGGTACCGGTCCAATATCCCTTGAGCGGGTCGACCGATTTGCCTAGTTTGATCGGCTGGTTGGGGCCAGTGGGATTGATGCTAAAGGAAGCCTTGCAGTCCAACCAGTTGTATGCGCCGCACAGACCCAGCCGTTCTGGGCTGATTACGCAAACATGGTTCGGGGCGAAGGATTGGCACAGGGTACAGGAGTAGAACTCTTCGACCGAGCTATCCACCAGGTCGGCCAGGCGTTTGTTGCGGAAATCGTAAGCTTGCCGGGCTTTACCCAGCCATTCCTGCATCAGGGTTGGTTCGGTGTAGATGGTGACCTGCACCTTGTCTACGATAGCGCCGAAATCGTCGTGGAAGCGAGCATGCAAGATTTTACCGAAGTGCTCCAAGTTGAAACCCTTATCAGCGGCTGCGCTAGAAATGCGGATCCAGGCGATATCGCGCTGTCCGATATGCTGGATTCCAGAAGCGCCGTTAATAAAGTAGTGAATCTGGCGTTCGAGCACTGGCTCGAAGTCTTCCTGCATCTGCCGGCCGGCGACTCTCACCACGATGCCCATGTCCAGGCTGCCCTGGGAAGGCACGTCTTCGAACCCAGGCCCCACGACCTCGACCTTGCCATCCACGACTTCGTCCAGGGGGGCCATGCGCAGGAATTCGAAGCAACGCGAGTATTTACCGCCGAATTCGATGCGCATATCAGATTTCCGCACCACCTCGCCTTCAAAGGCTGAACCGTAGGGTACCGGCACGGGGACATCCGCCATCTTGACCTTGACGCCGCGCACCTCGATGCACTTCTGTACCAGCCTTTCGGCGCGTTCGAGATCGTCTTTGCCCTCGATTTCGTTGAAAGGCATGCTGACAACATGCTCGTAAGTGGTGACGCCGGTCGGCAAGATCTCGGGGATGACGGTGTCGGCGATAACCGGGAAGCCGAAATTAATCGCCCCGGCTGCTGCGGCGTACTTCAAGTCGTCCACCTCGCCCAGGGCGAGCACAAAGGCGAAGACGCGGTTTTTGTTATAGAGCAGGATGTCGCGCGCCATACCACCCTTTAAGCCTCCAAAGGTCAACGCCGAGCGGACGGCAAAGCCAAGTGCATAGATGGCGCTGATCGTGTCTGTGCCGAAGGGCACCGTGTAGGTGTCGTAACCCAATTCCACGCCTTCCTCGTTCAACTGGTGGATGATACTGCGCCCGTTCACGTTGCCAGATAGGAAGGTCAGGATGTTGCGCCGCTGGAGCTCGCGCACGATTTTTACTGCCACCTCGTTAGTCCTGGCAGCGCCAACGATGGCCGCGAAACCAGGCATGCGCCCGTCCACCAGCTGGATGCCCCATGAGCGCAACTGGATATCGTCAATCGGGCCGTTCAGGTGACTGTCGGCGCCATTGCCGCCCAGGTTTGCGTCTGGGCTGGTGAAAGCCGTGCCACCGGCCAGCTTGAAACCGGGCATAGTTTCCGGTTGCAGCTGATAGGCGAAACGCACCGCCTCAATCGTCTCCGCAGCGAGCAGAGTCGCCATACCGCTGTCCAGGGTTTCCCCCAGGTATGGCGTCCAGTGCTTGGAGGAGGGGGTGGGATGCAAGAGCTGGCGAGCGTGTTGGATGACCGGTTTCAGCTGCCCCAGGGTCTCGATCTGGATTCCCGTCATACCGAGAATCAAGGGCAGATAATAGGCCGTGTTGGGGAAGGAAACCGGAGTCTCTGGCCCTTTTTCCTGCAAAGCCTTTTGGAGCATGAGCTCAGCTTCGGTGACCAGGGCGTTAGCGCCACGAATGGCGCGGGTAGCGATGTATTTTGACATAGTTTCCTCTCCTCTAGTCCGCAGCCACGCCGTAAAGGGCGGCCACGCGTTGCTCAAGCGGCAGTTCCTCGAGTTCAAGCATACGCGCATCTCCGCTCTTCCCAAAGCGATTAGCATCGTATGCAGGCAATCCGAGGGCCGCGCGCTTCTTGTCGATATGCTCGAGTGTCGAGCGGATCATCTCGTCGGGATCGGCGATAAACTCCAGCTTGCCGCCGTACAGTTTTTCCCAACCTTCGCTGATATAGCGCAGCACGATGTCGCTGTCTTCGACTCGGTCAGGCATACCGCTGACTGGTGAAGACCCGCCGAAGATAACATACGCACCGGAAGCCACACAATATGTGGCGATGGCCAGGGCTTTCTCGCTCATCCATTCAGGCGCCAATCCAACCGCTGGCACCTGATCGATATCGTCGCCCAGCCCACCTTCCTCGACCATCTGGGTGAGCACGGTCAGGATGCGGGTGTTGTCCACGCAAGAACCCATGTGCAATACAGGAGGGATGCCGACAGCTTCGCACACTTCGCGCAAACCTGGGCCAACCTGGTCGAGGCCGGCTTCGCCGAGCAGTAAGCCCAGCTTGGCACTGGCGATGGCACCACAACCAGTCTGCACGATCAATACATCTTGTTTCAGAAGATCCCGGACGACTTTGGTGTGCAAGTAGTCTTGCGAGCTGCGCGGGTTGTTGCATCCGACGATCGCCGCCACGCCGCGGATCCTCCCGGTCATAATAGCGTCATTGAGCGGCCGGAAGGAAGACCGGTAGGAACCACCTAGCATGTAATTGATATATTCGTGGGAGAAGCCTGGGATCAGGTCTTCACGCACCTGCGGGATGTGGGTTTCGCCACGATTCTGGTAGTTGTCGATGGCAGTACGCAGGATTTGCTTGGCGATAGTCAGCGCCTTGTGCTCATCGAACTCGATGTGGGTTGCGCCTTTGATCTTCACCTTGGGGGAGGTGGTGATCACCTTGGTGTGGAAATTCCCGGCCAGATCGACCAGAGCCTGCATGATGCACTGGACATCTACTACCATGGCTTCGACCGACCCGGTCAGGATGGCCAGCTCCTGGTGGAGGAAGTTGCCAGCAGCAGGGATACCCTGGCGCATGAGGATCTCGTTCGCCGTGCAGCAGATGCCAGATAGGTTAATGCCTTTCGCTCCGGCGGCTTTGGCGTATTCGATGATCTCGGGATCTTGCGAAGCGGTGACGATCATTTCGCTGAGGGTTGGTTCGTGACCGTGAACGACCACATTGACCATATCGTCCTTCAGCACGCCCAGGTTGGCCTGCCCAAGCAGCGGGGCTGGCGTCCCGAACAGGATGTCGGCCACATCGGTGGCGATCATGCTGCCACCCCAACCGTCAGCCAATCCCGTGCGGATAGCATGTTGCAAGATGTGTTCCGGGTCCTGGTCATCACCAATATGGGTGCGGTGCAAGGCTTCGACGACTTCCCGGTCGATGCCGCGCGGGATCACACCGCGCTCTTTCCATAATTCCTGGCGTTTCTTGGGGGCGCGGATGACTGGAGCGATGGCCCCTTTTTGCTGGCCGAATTGCGAGATATATAGATCGGCCAGGTCGTTGGCGATCTCCTCGGGAGAGCGCTTCTCGATCGGGATGTCGTATTTGGCGGCAATCGTGCGCAGCTTAGCTACATCCTTGATCGTGTAGCCTTCGGCGACTCCTTCGGCCACAGCTTTGAGGGTGAAAGCCATGTCCCGCCCGTGGTCTGAATGGGCTGCGCTCCCAGCGGCGATGGCGCGGATCAAGTTGCGCGCCTGGATCGTATCTATGGTGGCGCCACAAATACCGGTTTGCCCTTCTTTAGTCAGGCGGCAGGGTCCCATGCCGCACAATTTGCAACACATCCCGGCTCCACCGACGTTGCAGGGAGCGAGATTGTCCGCCCGGGTGAAGGCTGTGCTGATCCCCAGCTCGTCTGCCCGGATCAGCATGGCTTGTGCTGCAGGGTCGATTGTTTGTTCCTCTATGCTTCTTTTTCGAGCCATCGCTAATTCTCCTCATCCATGGTTTTAATAACGCCCATCCCTGGACAAGGCCACAATGGACGTCCAACTTCTCCAACATTCTGCGCGAAGCTAATCGCCTGCTTGGTCTGCTCGTAGATGGCGGTGTGACGGAAGAAGATTTCATCACCGTTCTTGGAGGTGGCTGGGGAACCTTTTTCAGTGATGACTGACCAATCGCCAAGGTAGCCCGCTTCCTCGAGTTTTACACGAACTTCAAGATCGTTTACTTTCTCTGGGTCGTACGTCACCTCGACCACCTGGAAGGCGCTGCTGGCATAGACATCGCTTACGCCGGGTATCGCCAACAGGATGCGCCTCACTTCGAGGACATGGTGATCGCCATACATGGTTGGAAGTTCAAGAGTGGTCTTTTTCATGAGCACCTTTCCCTGTTTAGATTGTTTCCAAACTAGTTAATATGTCGGGAAATCTGGCTATTTCCCTAGATATAGTATAAATAGGCCTTCAGATTGTTTTTAGTACCACCTGTCACGAATAGTTTGGATATTTGTCACACCTGCCTGGAAAGGCGCTTCTTTGTGCTGGGTCTTGACGAATGAGCGGTGAACATATATAATAAATCAGGTAAATTTAGTCTAATCTAATTAATAATTTAGATTTTCGCTTAGGAAATTCTTATGAACGATAAACGTTTACTACGACCATTGACACGCCGCGATTTCTTAAAAACCCTCTTGGGGGGAGGGCTGGCGGCTAGTGGTATGGCGGCCAGCCAGGGTTTACTGACGCGTGGCCGCGCAGCCACGCATATAACCGGTGGGCACGCCGCCCATGAAAATGCTTCGAAACAGGTTGGTGGCCATGCGCATGGTGGGACAGGCACGGTCGGCCAGGTAGACCACGCCGCCAACGGCTTTGATCCGTCAGAGATGCTCTCTGATTGGGATTATGGCCAGGTCAGCACGTTGCCGAGTGGACAAACATTGCGTGAATTCCACATTGCTGCGGTCGATAAAGAAATTGAAGTTGCCCCAGGGGTGTTCTTCCCAGCCTGGACTTATAACCAACGTGTTCCCGGTCCCAGCCTGCGCTGTGTGGAGGGAGATCGCATCCGCATTAAGTTCGTCAATGCTGGCAGCCACGCGCATACGATCCACTTTCATGGCATCCACTCGGCGCGCATGGACGGAGTGCCGGGAGTCGGCGCGGGCGAGATCGCTCCTGGGGAAGAAACATTCTACGAGTTTGATGCCTATCCTTTCGGCTGCCACCTTTACCACTGCCATGCCAATCCGCTCAAGCGACATATTCACAAGGGATTGTATGGAGCCTTTGTCATCGACCCTGATCCCGAGAAGTATCAAGGAGAGGAACACGCACTCGCCAAGGCTCGCAATCACCAGTATCCCGAGAGCCAGGAATTCAACGAGATGGTGATGGTAATGAACGGCTTCGACACCAACTTCGATGGGGAGAATGAAGTGTATGCGGTGAACTCGGTGGCCTTTGCTTACATGAACCAGCCGATCAAAATTAAACAAGACCAACCTCAGCGGCTCTACCTGGTCAACATTACCGAATTTGATCCGATTAACTCAATCCACATTCATGCCAACTTCTTCGATTATTACGATCATGGCACGACGCTCAGGCCTACGCACAAGATCATAGATACGGTTATGCTTTGCCAGGCGCAACGCGGCATCCTTGAGTTTTCGTTCAAGGGATTTGAGCCAGGGCTCTATATGTTCCACGCCCATCAAAGCGAGTTAGCCGAGCTGGGCTGGATGGGTTTCTTCGAAGTCACCGGGTGAAGCCACTGGATGAACACTACCATTGATTTCACCGAACGAGAAATCTGGAAATGAGAAGATGACTATATTAGATAAGAAATTATCCACTCGCCTGGCCAGCCTGCCTTGGTGGGTTTCCGGGCTGATCCCACTGTTGGCGCTCGGCTTAATGCTGGCGGTTTTTGCATTTGGAAATCCCCTCGCGTTGTTTACCGCTCATCTACCCCCGGTAGAAAGTCTTAACCTTGAGCGCATCCGTGTCGTGGAGGGTGGCTTTGAGGTTACACTGGTCAATGGCGGCCCACATCCGGTTACCGTCGCGCAGGTGACCGTGGACGACGCCTACTGGCATTTCGACATCACCCCTTCGCCGACCATTCCGCGCCTGGGGCGTGCCAGGCTGCACATTGCCTATCCCTGGGTGGAAAATGAGCCGAACGTGATTAAAGTCATCACTGCCACAGGGCTGGCCTTCAGCGGTGAAGTTGCCCTGGCGACTCTATCCCCTACGCCTGGTTTGAATGAGTTCCTGGCCTATGGATTGCTGGGAATTTATGTAGGCCTTTTCCCGGTGGGCCTGGGGATGTTATGGTTTCCGGCTATGAAAAAGATGGGGCGCAAGTGGTTGGGGGCGATCCTGGCTCTCACCATCGGCCTGCTCGTGTTTTTACTGCTCGACACCTTGTTAGAATCGTTTGAGATGGCGGGTGAACTGCCGGGGGTGTTCCAGGGCATCCCGTTGGTGCTTTTTTCAGCTTTGATCACCTGGCTGGCTCTGCTGGCAGTTGGGGCGCGCCGCAGATCTACCTCGAATTTAGCTCCAGCCCGGAAAAGTCTGTATCTGGCTGGCCTGATTGCTTTCGGCATCGGGTTGCACAATCTGGGAGAAGGCCTGGCGATCGGGGCTGCCTTTGCGATCGGCGAAGCAGCGCTCGGTTCGTTCCTGGTGATCGGGTTTATGCTGCACAACGTCACCGAAGGGGTGGGAATCGTTGCTCCCCTGGTGCCCTCCACCCAGCGAAAGGACATCGCCGGAGATCAGGAGGTCGCTGAAAGCCCGCGGCTGATTACTTTCCTGGGGTTAACCTTGCTGGCTGGCGCGCCGGCCATCCTGGGGGCCTGGGTGGGCGGTTTTGCCTTCTCGCCCTTGCTGGCGGCCTTGTTCCTGGGGGTTGGCCTGGGCGCTATCTGGCAGGTGATCGTAGAAGTAGTGGCGCTGCTGCGCGGCTATGCAGAACGGGAAGGAACGCCCCTGTTCTCATGGATCAATGTGGCTGGATTCCTGACCGGCCTGGCGATCATGTACCTGACGGCGTTCCTTGTCAAATTCTAAGCACAAGGAGTGGTGGCTTTGCCACCACTCCTTGTTTATAAATATCCAGGCTGGGGGTCGAGGATTCGAACCTCGGCATACAGATCCAGAGTCTGCTGTCCTACCACTAGACGAACCCCCAACATTTGATGCGGTATTTTACCATTTCTGAGGACTACTGAAAAGATAAAATCCCGTATTTCTTTCGACCTGGATATAATTGCGGTATTGATCAATCTTCCCGAAAGGTTATCGGCTAAAATGGAGGTTCCAGGAAGAAGAACCTGAACCAGTTATGATGTCTCTTTGATATCTTTCGGGAGGTTTGTAAAGTTGGAAACATTAAGGAATGAAGATGTCCCAGACTGATCTATCCCCTTCGACCGATTTTATTCGCAACATTATCAATGAAGATCTCCTCACAAACAAATATGCCGGCCGGGTGCACACTCGCTTTCCACCCGAGCCGAATGGCTACCTGCACATCGGACATGCCAAATCGATCTGCCTCAATTTTGGGATTGCCGCCGATTTCAATGGCCTGTGTAATCTGCGCTTCGACGATACCAATCCCAGCAAGGAGGAAGTTGAATATGTGGAGTCAATCCAGGCGGATGTGCGCTGGCTTGGATTCGATTGGGATGACCGCTTATTCTATGCCTCAGATTATTTCGAGCAGCTCTATGAATACGCAGTGCAATTGATCAAAAAGGGCAAGGCGTACGTTTGCGATTTGAGCGCCGACGAAATCCGCGATTACCGCGGCACCCTGACGCAGCCCGGTAAGGATAGCCCGTACCGGGACCGCCCCGTCGTGGAGAATCTGGACTTGTTTGCCCGCATGCGCGCTGGCGAATTCCCCAATGGATCCCGCACGCTGCGCGCAAAGATCGACATGGCCTCGCCAAATATCACCCTACGTGACCCTGTCCTGTATCGGATCCTGAAAGCCTCCCACCATCGCACGGGCGATAATTGGTGTATCTACCCGATGTACGACTTTACCCATTGCCTTTCCGACTCCATCGAGGGGATCACGCATTCGATCTGCACGCTGGAATTTGAAAATAATCGCCCGTTGTACGATTGGGTGTTGGATCAACTGGAGGTGTATCACCCCCAGCAAATTGAGTTTGCCCGCCTCAACCTCAGCTACACAGTGCTAAGCAAGCGAAAATTACTTCAGTTAGTGCAAGATGGCATTGTCAGCGGATGGGACGATCCCCGTATGCCAACCCTTTCCGGCATTCGCCGGCGAGGCTACCCTCCAGAGGCGATCCGCGACTTCTGTAACCAGATCGGCGTTGCCAAGGCTAACAGCATTATCGATATCGCCCTGCTTGAGCACTTTGTGCGCCAGGATTTGAATCGCCGCGCCCCACGTGTGATGGGTGTGTTGCGCCCGTTGCGAGTTGTTCTCGTTAATTTCCCGGAAGACCTGGTAGAAGAGGTGGAGGCTGTGAACAATCCCGAGGACGCGAGCATGGGTACACGTAAGGTTCCTTTTTCGCGTGTGCTCTATATCGAGCGGGATGATTTTCGTGAGGATCCACCGAAGCAGTTTTTCCGTTTGGCCCCTGGACGGGAGGTGCGGCTGCGCTACGCCTATTTCATTACTTGCGTCGGGGTGGTCAAGGATGAAAAAACGGGTGAAGTGATTGAGATCCACTGCACCTATGATCCAGCGACAAAGGGCGGCGACGCGCCGGATGGACGCAAAGTCAAGGCAACGCTGCATTGGCTCTCAGCTGCCCACGCCTTAGAAGTTGAAACCCGCCTCTATGATCGTTTATTTATCAAAGAAAATCCGGATGAGGTGGAGGCAGGCGCTGACTTCAAATCTAACTTGAATCCAAACTCATTGGAAGTCCTGAAAGGGTGTTTTGTTGAACCGGGCCTGGCAGGGGCTGCACCGGGAAGTATCTACCAGTTCGAAAGGCAAGGCTATTTCTGTGTCGATCCGGTTGAATCGACCGCTGGAAAACTTGTTTTCAACCGGACGGTGTCGCTGCGCGATTCATGGGCTAAGATCCAGGAGTCCTTGAAGAAAGGTTAGCCAGCCTCAACTATCCCGCAACATCCTGCTCTATTCCTTCGAGCGTTTCCACCGCCCTATGAATCCGTTTCAATGTCTTTTCTCTTCCGATGACAGCCATGCTTTCGAACAAGGGTGGGCTGACCGTTTTTCCAGTTACAGCTGAGCGTAAAATCGCGAAGATCTGACCGGCGCTTAGTCCCAGCTCATCAGCCAAAGCGCGCAGCGTCTGCTCGGCAGTTTCGCGCTTGATTTCAGGCAAAGCTTCCAGGATTTGATATGCTTGGCGGGCTGCTGCAGCTGATTCCGCTGGAGTCATCAACTCTCCAACCAGATCCTCAGGATTAGGGAGCACTTCTTCTTCAAAGAAGAAACCCCCCATGACGGGGGCATCTTCAAGCGTGACGATGCGGGGTTGGACGAGGGGGGCGATATTTAATAGTGTTTCATCGTCAACTTTGTAGCCAGCTTTCTGAAAGAAGGGTTTCATGCGGGTAGCTAAGTCTGAGATTTGTAAACTGCGGATTTGCAACCCGTTGAAGTGATCCAGCTTGCTGAAATTGATCGCCGCCGGGGCGGGATTCAAGCGGTCCAGGCTGAACTTTTCAACCAGGTCGGGCAGAGTGAAGAATTCAGTCCGGTCGTCATAGCTCCAGCCCATCAACGCCGTCCAATTGACGACGGCTTCCGGCAGGTAGCCCATCGCCCGCAGGTCGGTTATATAGATCGAATAGCCATCTTTCATCAAGTCGGCCGTATCTCGTTTACTCATCTTACCTTTACCGCTGGGTTTTAAGAAAATTGACAGGTGCACCCATTCCGGTTCTTGCCAGCCAAAGGCGCGCACAATGTGGGCGTGGAGCGGGAAGGTCGGCAACCATTCAGAACCGCGGATCACGTGGGTGATGCCCATCAAGTGGTCGTCGACCATCGCCGCCAGATGGTAGAGCGCCCACCCGTCTGAATTGACGATGATATAGTCATCTATGTTTTGGTTTTCGACAGTGATCGCCCCGCGCAGGCGATCGACCATGGTGATTGAACCATCTTGCGGGGTTTTAAAACGGATGACATGGCGTTCGCCAGCCGTCACACACGCCGCAGCTTCGTCAAAGTCTAAACGACGGCAGGTGCCGTCGTATCGCGGGGGTTCTTTACGACGGCGCTGTTCCTGGCGCACGCGCTCCAATCGCTCCCGAGAACAAAAACAGTAGTAAGCATGGCCCGCCTCGACCAGTCGGCGAGCATGATCTTGATAGATCTCCTTCCGCTGCGATTGGTGGTATGGAGCGTGCGGTCCTCCGATGTCGGGGCCTTCGTCCCACTCTAGTCCAAGCCAGTGCAGGCTGTCGATCAGTTCTTTTTCCGTTTCGGGTTTGTAGCGTTTGCGGTCGGTGTCTTCAATGCGCAGGATGAATTGGCCGCCGGTCTGGCGCGCGAGCAGGAAATCAAAGAGGGCTGTGCGCCCACTGCCCAGGTGAGTGCGCCCGGTAGGCGATGGCGCGAAGCGGGCGCGGGCGGGTTTGGCGGCTGTGGCTTCTGGCATGGAGTTCCTCTAGTCGGGCATTTTACGCAATCTGGATTACGTAATCCGCCTCAGGTTTCATGTACCCCGTCTATAGTTCTAAGGATTTACGGCGTAGGATGACGCTTTCCACCAGCCCAATCCCGATTAACATCGAGAGCAACGAACTGCCACCATAACTGACGAAAGGCAAAGTCAAGCCAGTGGCAGGCAGCAGGTTGAGATTAACGCCAATGTTGACCATCGCCTGGAAGGCGAGCATAGTCGCCACACCGTAACAGATCAGGGCGCCGAATGTGTCCCGCGCCAGACGGGCGGCGCGCAGGCAGCGGTAGATCACAAATAGGATCAGCAGCATTACCAACACAGTGCCGAGGAAGCCAAATTCCTCAGCCAGGGCGGAGAAGATGAAGTCGGTGTGGCGAACTTTCAGAAACCGGAGATGGACTTGCGTACCCAGGTCATACCCTTTGCCAAACCAGCCTCCCGAACCGATGCTGATCAGGGCTTGCTGGATATTGTAGATGTCGCCATGGCGGGCGTTCGGGTCAGGGAAAAGGAAGTTCAGGATGCGTTGTCTCTGGTAATCTACCAGGAAGGGGAAACTTACCACCGGTATGACTACACCAATCCCTGCAAAAAGGAGCAAATGCTTGAAGCGCAGGCCACTGGCCCAGAGCAACGCAAACCAGATCACCAGGATCACGATGGAGGTGCTCAGGTTGGGTTGCAATAAGATCCAGATCATTATCCCTAAGGTGAGCAGGAAACTCCGGATAACCCACCTTAGCTCGTGCATTTGGGCCTGGTGGCGGGTGAAGTAATCGGCCAGCACCAAAATCATGATGATCTTGGCCGGTTCGGAGGGTTGGATAAAGAAATACCGGGTTTCGAACCAGCGCGCGGAACCGAACAAGGCTGTACCGACCACGTATAGCACCACTAAGATGCCAATCATGAGAAGATAGATCGGCCGGCTGATGGCTGCCCAAATGTGGTAATCGATCCAGGCTGCTACCAGCACGATAGCAAAACCGACGATCACAAAAATGATCTGGCGCCGCACCAGATCCAGCTCAGCCAGCTCAATATTACCAGCCACCGCCGAGCGAATCATGGCGATGCCAAAGATGGTTAAGATCGCCACAGCTCCCAGCAGCCAGAAGTCGAAAGTTCGCCAGGAGGTTTTTGTTCTATCCATGGTCTATCTTACTCGTCGTCTCCCAGCCGGGTTGAGCGGGATGTCCGCGATCAATCGCTGTTGGCGGCCATCTTGCGTCATCTCAATGCGCACAGCGCCAGGGTCGATGTCGACATGCCTGGAAATAACGGCGATCAACTCGTCTTTCAGCAATTCCAACGTGCCAGGATTTAAATCGGTACGATCGTGGATCAACACCAGTTTCAGGCGTTCTTTGGCTTGGTGGGCGCTCTTCTTCTTCCGCCCGAGGAGCCTGTCCAGAATGGCGCTCATCTTATGCTCCTCCTGGGCGGATCAGGCGAGCCAGCCGGCCCAACAAGCCGCCCTGGTCGTTGAAGTCAAGGAAGGGCACCGGTTCGCCGCGCAGCCTGGCAGCAATGTTGCGGAAGGCCAGACCGGCCCGGCTTTTGCCATCCAGCACGATCGGCACTCCGCGGTTGATGCTCAAGGTAACGTTCTCGTCTTCCGGTACGATGCCGATCAGTTCGACAGCCAGCAATTCTAATACATCGTCGGGAGATAGCATCTCTTCCCGCTTTACCATGGTTGGCTTTAAACGGTTGATGATCAGGCGCGCCGGCCCTTTTTCTTCGGCTTCGATCAGGCCGATGATGCGGTCGGCGTCCCGCACGGCCGAGACTTCCGGGTTGGTGATGACGATCACCAGGTCAGCTGGGGCGATCGCATTGCGGAAGCCGCGCTCGATACCAGCCGGCGAGTCGATCAGCACCCAGTCATAATCTGGTCGCAGCTCGTCGCACAGGCGCACCATATCGCTGGGAGAGACAGCGCTTTTGTCGCGGGTCTGTGCGGCGGGGATCAGGTAGAGTTCGGGCAAACGCTTATCGCGGATCATCGCCTGTCTCAGGCGACAGCGACCTTCAACCACGTCCACCAGATCGTAGACGATACGGTTCTCCAGCCCCAACACGACATCCAGGTTGCGCAAACCGATATCTGCGTCGATACACACTACCTTTAAGTTTTCAGCCGCCAGGGCGGAGGCCAGGTTAGCGGTGGCGGTGGTTTTACCGACCCCACCCTTTCCAGAGGTGACCGTCACAACTTTTGCTGCCATCTATCTTCCCTAACTATTTCCCTTTTGGATTCCAGGATTCTGCCACCACCTGTCCGTCGATCAGGCGCGCCATCTCTGGTTGGGATTTACCGCGCCGTTTTGGGGTTACGGCGATCTGCCCGGCAATCCGAAGTTGGGTGGGAGAAAGGTCCAAGGCACACACCACCGCGGCTTCTTCGCCTTGCGCCCCCGCGTGAACCATACCGCGTAAGCGCCCCCATACGACTACATCGCCTCCTGCAACTATCTCGCTTCCCGGGTTGACGTCCCCGATGACGATCACGTGGCCTCTGTGCTGCAAGCTGAATCCCGAGCGCAAGGTGCGACGCACTAACACAGCCTGTTCACCACTCAGCGCCGTCTCGAGAGAGGAAGTAGATCGTTCTGGCGTGGGTTTGGTGATGCGCGTGGCCAAACCGAGCGTTTGAGCGTTTTGTTGCGTGACGGGGGAACCGCTCAATACCGCCCACAAGGAAAGACCGTTCTCAGAGAGCACATCGCGCAGCTGGCCCAAATCTGCAGCCCGTAAAACGTGGTTGCCGATATCCAGGATCAGGCGCCCGCCGCGCAGGAAGTCAACCTGGTTTTTCACATGCTCAAGCAAGGCCGCCCGTGCTTCAGGCCAGCTCTCCTCTTCCAGGGTGATCAATAACCCCTCGCGGATGCCTTTGATCTGCACCTTTGGGTGCTCTTCCATCTCTTATTTCAAGTATCGACCAGGATCGGCGCGCAATGAGAATTCCCAGGACTTGGCTTCTTTGAGTGATTATAGCATGAACTTTCAGGGGCTGACAGCAGCGGTATCGGCGGCCTTGAGGTCAAAATATGCCTCGATCACCTGGCGAACGATGGGCGCGGCGACGCTGGCGCCTTCACCACCGTTGTAGACAAAAGCTACCACGGCTATCTCGGGCTCGTCATAGGGGGCATAGGCGACGGTCCAGGCATGCGTCGGCCAGCTCCCCGGAATACACAGGTTCTTTTCATTAGCATATTTATCGCAATATTCGGCCGTTCCAGTCTTGCCCGCCGCGGCAATGGTTACGTTTTTGAATTCTTTGGTGAGCGTGCCATCCAATACCGCCAGGCGCATGCCTTCCTGGACTTTTTCGATCACCCATGGCTGGACAGTCTTCTTCTCACCAGTGATTTTGTTTTCACAGCCTCCAGGACTGGTGGGGTCAGTGAAGACATCGATCATAGGGTCCCTGGTAATATCCC
>Ga0154886_1026_pt3 | contig 17587 bp, 16 predicted proteins | sample Rifle2008BG19ft_FD_105858 | JGI IMG/M metagenome (GOLD analysis project Ga0154886, IMG submission 105858) | Chloroflexi bacterium RBG_19FT_COMBO_55_16
GATCATGGGGCTCGACCTGGCCCAAGCCGACATCCAGGCGTTATGGCGGCGCAGCGAAGGGTGGGTGGTAGGCCTGCAACTGGCAGCTTTCTCCATGCAGGGATATTCAGACCAGCACGATTTCGTTGAGTCCTTTACCGGCAGCAATCGCTATGTTTTGGATTACCTTTTTGAAGAGGTCTTTTCTAGGCAACCCGCTGACACGCAGGATTTCCTGATCAAGACTTCTATTCTCGACCGGCTGAGCGGTGAGCTGTGCGATGCAGTGGTTGGAAGGATTGACAGCCAAAATTTACTGGAAGCGCTCGAGCGATCGAATCTCTTTATCGTGCCGCTGGACCAATCTCGGGAGTGGTATCGCTACCACCACCTCTTTGGGGAGCTGCTGCACCACCGCCTGCGCATGCAGGGAGACACGCTGGAGGCGCGCCTTCACCAGCGCGCCAGCGAATGGCTTGAGGAGCATAGCTTCCAGACCGAAGCTGTGCAGCATGCCCTGGCCGCGAGAGATTGGGATCGGGCGGGAGCACTGATCCACAATCTCAGCGGAACGATGCTGAATCTCGGTGAAGTTGTCACCTTGTTGGCCTGGTTCAAGCGATTTCCCGAGGCGTTTATCCGCGCCGATCCCAGGCTGTGCGAGGAATATAGCTGGCCGCTGATCCTATCCGGAGAGAGCGAGGCGGCTGAATCCCTGCTGGAGCATGCCGAGCAGCTTGCCGCGGGCAATCGACCGCTCTTGGGTGCGATTGCCACAGCGCAAGCCTACTTGGCGCGTGGGCGCGGTGACGTGCCGCGCACGATCGAGCTATCCCAACACGCCTTATCGCTCTTGCCAGAGACGGATTTGGCCACGCATGCAATCCTGGAAGTCAACCTGGGCATCGCCTACTGGCACACAGGGCAGATGGGAGAGGCAACCCAAGCGCTGGTCGAAGCCCAGCGTGCCGCACTCGAATCTGGGAATATTTACGTACAACTGACTGGCGTGGTTTTTCTCGGCCGGGTGATGGCGGTGCGCGGTGATTTACACCAGGCTGCGCAAACATTCCAAGGAGCGATCCAACAAGGTGGTCAGGTCCTTATCTTGGCCCTTGCCCAGCTCGACCTGGGGGCTTTGCATTATGAGTGGAACGATTTGAAGGCTGCCAGAGAGCATCTTCAGCAAGGAATTGCAATCAGCGAGGAGAGCGGAAACATCGAATTTCAAGTCGCAGGGTACATGCTGCTGGCGCGCCTGGAGTGTGCGCTGGGGAATAGGCAAGCCACGCTCGAAGCGCTGCGCAAAACTCAGGAACTTGTCCAGGCTCGAAATATTCCTGCGCCGACGCGTGCCCGTAGCCTGGCCTGCCAGGTGGAGATCGCCCTGGCTCAGGGAGACCTGGAAGAAGCTCAAAAGTGGGCAGAACAAATAAGCCTTGATGTGGATGCCCATCCTTTCACCCGCTTTCTAGGCCTTGCCAGGGAGCGCCTGCTGATCGCTCGGGGTCACAGGATGCGGGCTGCTAGGCAGTTAGCTGCTAAGTTCGAGATAGCAGACCGCGCCGGTTGGGTTTATGGAACGATTGCAGTACGCGTGCTGCAGTCGCTTGCCTCGGGAAACAAGGAAACCGGGATCGAATTCTTGGCAGAGGCGCTGAAAAGAGCTCAAACCGAAGGGTTTATCCGCACGTTTGCAGACGCTGGAGAAGCCCTGATACCCCTGCTCCAGGAAGCGGCCCGGCGAGGTGTACATCCTGAATACGTTGGACAGATCCTGGCAGTCATAGGGAAGCAACCCCCGCGCGAGCTAAAGGTGCCGGCTCCTGGCGGTTGGCTTATGGTCGAACCGCTCAGCGAGCGCGAACTCGAGGTCCTGCGGCTGGTGGCGGCAGGACTGTCCAACCGAGAAATTGCAGCATCGTTGTATCTGAGTCCGGGAACCATAAAGACCCACGTTCACAATATCTACGGCAAGTTGGGGGTTGGAAATCGGACACAAGCCGTAGTCCGCGCCAAAGAGCTGGAACTGGTCTAACCCATTCACATAAACACCCAAATAAACCCCCTTGATCTATCCTTCGGTAGATGACAGGCAGCTGCCTGGTTGCTAAACTAATGATGCTTAGCTGCCAGGCAGTCTGGTTCTGGCAGCTGGCAGAGAGTGCCCGGCGAGCCAATCAAAAGAAAGGAGTGAGTAGCCATGGATATAGGATTAGCTCTTTTTTGGACAGGACCAGTTGGGATCGGCTTCTTCTTGATAGGCCTGGGTGTCCTTTTTTGGGGCATCAGCCTCAACCGCAAATAACCGGAATAGTATAGTAAGATACCGCAAACTCGCCGGGCGCTCATTGATTGAGAGTAGGGATTGGAGAGTCGAGATGATAAATACCAAACAAGTGACGTATCCACAGGCTGACCGCTGGTCGTATCTGTGGCTTTTTTTGTCTATGGTGCTGGGTATATTTGCCCTCACCATCGGGAAGTGGATCATCCCCCTGGCCGCTTGGCTCGGTCCTATCTTCGCCATACGCTTCATGCGCACACAGCGGCGAGTCTGGTTGGGCTATCTGTTGCTGGCCGTGACCACGGGCGTTGCGGTGGCCGTCGCTTTACCTGCTTTCCTTGGACAGCTGCGCATCGGCATCGTCATCGGTTCGGCGATCATCGTCAACCTGGCCTACCTTGCTGACCGGTTATTGGTATCGCGCCTGCGCGGCTTCGCGGCCACACTGGTTTACCCATTGGTCTTTACTGCTCTGGAGTTCATCAACTCCTTCACCAACCCTCTGGGCAGTTTTGGCTCGATCGCCTATTCACAATACGGCAATCTGGCCTTCCTGCAACTGGCTTCCCTGACCGGGATGTTGGGCTTGTCATTCCTGATGAGCTGGTTTGCGTCAGTCGTTAACTGGGCTTGGGAGCGCGATTTCGCCTGGCAAAAGATCCAGCGCGGCGTAGCCCTCTATACCGGCATTATGTTTTTAGTACTGCTCTACGGCCAGGTGCGCCTGTGGTTTGCACCGCCGCCAGCCGAGACCGTACGCGTGGCTGGTTTCACCGCGGTGGACTTCCGCGCGTCGCAAAAAGAATTATTCCACGCCCTGAATGAAGATCGGGCTGCCTTCCGCGAAATGGCTGCCGCCCGCTACCCGCTTTACTTTGACGAGACGATCCAGGAAGCCCGGTCTGGAGCGAAGATCGTCGTCTGGCCGGAACACGCTGCCCCGGTGGCTAAGGAGGACGAGCCGGCATTGATTGCCCGCGCCCAGGAAGTAGCCCAGCAGGAAGGGATTTACCTGGCCATCTCTCTAATGGCCTTTTACGCGGATGAGTCCCCATATGAGGCCAAGCTGCTCATTTTTGACCCCAACGGCGAGATGGTGCTGGAACATTACAAATATGGAGGCGTCGGCTTCGAAGGCAATCGGGTCAACGGTGATGGGAACTTGCGCACGGCTGAAACCCCCTATGGCGTGCTCTCTGGTGTGATCTGTTGGGATACCGATTTCCCCGGAACAGTGCTTCAGGCCGGCCGCAACGGCACGGACATCCTGTTATCCCCCAGCATGGATTTGCGGGATATCGATCCAGTGCATGCCCACATGGCTGTCCTGCGCGCCATTGAAAACGGCGTCTCGGTAGTGCGCGTGGCCGATAACGGGCTATCGATCGTCGCCGACCCCTATGGCCGCGTCCTGGCAGCGATGGACCATTTCACAGCCGGCGAGCGGGTCATCGTCGCCCAGGTACCCACGCATGGCGTGCCGACCTTCTACCCGGTCATCGGCGACCTGGTAGGCTGGTTGGCGATTGCTGGATTCGTGGTGATCACTGTCTGGGCAGTGACCCAGGGGCGTAGAGCCAAGCGCGCCGACGCTGTTCCAGCGGAGAATTCAGTCCCTGATGTCGCCCCAAGTCCCGCCGAGTGAAGCATCCCTGGATAGTCGCGGAGTTCCTTGGGGACCGAAGATCGATCCCGTGACAGGCAGCCGGGTGATTAAGCGCTGAGCAGATCACGCCCCGCAATAGAGTGCCAGGATCAACCAGGTTTCAACCCGCGAGAAGATGAGAGGGAAATAGACAGCTATGCAAAAGGTTGAGATCCGCATCAAAGGATGTATTGACACACATTGGTCAGAATGGTTCGAGGGCTTTGAGATTTTGTACGGTGAGAATGAAACCATTCTGAGCGGTGAAGTGAAGGACCAGGCAGCTTTGTACGGCCTGATCGCTAAGCTGCGTGATCTGGGGGTGTCACTGATCGCGGTTAATTTCCAAGCTTCCCCGAACCTTTCGGAATGAGGAGTTCATTTCCCCCGATTTGAGGTTCTTCTCGAGGAATTCGAGCATTTGCGACCAGGCCTGCGCTTGCACGCCTCCGGAGCGGATGGACTCAATATCCGTTACAAAGGCATGCGGCTGACCCGCGAATATAGTAATCTCATTGGGAATACCAGCCTGGTCTAGCGCGGCGTCGAAAGCGCGAACATCCTCGACAGGGATAGAATTATCTGCTCCGCCAAAGATACCCAGCACCGGGCCGGGGAGCGCACGCAGTATCTGAGGATCCGTCTCCGGCGTACCATAGAAAATCACTATTTCTCCGATCTCTTGCTCAAATTTATCCGAATACTATCTAATTATACTATACAATATGTTATAATTATGTGTACAATATATGATCATCGATCAGGTTAATCCCTGGATATATCTTTTTTAGATCGGATTTTGATCACCTCAAAGGGAAGTCGCAATGAAAGATATACTCGTGCTGGTAACTGGCGTAACCGGTTATATCGGAGGGCGTTTGGTGCCTCAGCTTACCGAGGCCGGTTATCGAATTCGTGTCTTGGTTCGAGATAGAAATCGCTTGCAAGGCCGCGCCTGGCTCAATCAGGTGGAAGTGGTTGAAGGAGATGTGCTGGATCCTGAATCGCTGCTTACCGTGATGTCGGGCGTTACCGCAGCTTATTATCTTGTTCATAGTATGAGCGGGAAAGAAGATTTTCAGCAACGCGACCTTCAGGCCGCTCGAAATTTCGGGAACGCTGCCCGCGCCAATGGCGTTGAGCGGATCATTTACCTGGGCGGGCTAGGCGACCCAAAATCAGACCTTTCCAACCATTTACGTTCACGCCAACAAACAGGGCAAGCTCTCAAGGAATCGGGGGTGCCTGTCACCGAATTTCGGGCAGCTATTGTGGTTGGTTCAGGCAGCATTTCATTTGAAATGATCCGTTATTTGACCGAACGTGTACCGGTGATGATTTGTCCCCGTTGGGTTTTCACCCGTGTGCAGCCCATCGCTATAGATGATGTGCTCGGTTACCTGGTTGCTGCCCTACAAACACCAGATAGCGCCGGCAGGATCATTGAAATTGGCGGAACCGACGTAATAACCTATGGAGCCATGATGCTCGAATATGCACGGGTGCGTGGTCTGCGCCGTATGTTGTTATCAGTTCCTGTGCTCACCCCTCGACTTTCTTCGTATTGGGTTCACCTGGTCACACCCATTCCGGCGAGTATTGCTCGCCCTCTCATTGATGGATTGCGAAATGAAGTCATTGTGCGTGAGGCTGTCGCGCGTGATCTGTTTCCCCAGCTGCAGCCTATGGATTACCAATCTGCTGTCTCGCTGGCTTTAGCCGATTTAGAAGCTCGCCATATCGAAACCTCCTGGAGAGACGCGCTGGTTAACAGCCAGGGAGATATCATTCCCGTAGTGTTATCAACCCAAGAAGGGATGATCATCGAACGCAGGCAGCAGATTGTTTCCACCCCTCCTGCTACAATTTTCAAGATGATCAGCCGTTTGGGTGGGCAGACTGGCTGGCTGTATCTAAACTGGACCTGGCGTTTGCGCGGGTGGATTGACCGTTTAGTCGGTGGAGTAGGATTGCGTCGTGGGCGGCGCGACCCAGAGGCGATTCGAATAGGGGATGCGATTGATTTCTGGCGCGTGGAGGCAGTGGAACCTGATAAGTGTCTGCTCTTACGGGCAGAGATGAAGCTCCCAGGTTGCGCCTGGCTCCAATTTGAAACCCATTCCGTTCAGGGGGAGCAAACTCGACTGGTGCAAACTGCTTTTTTTGCTCCCAAAGGACTGTTAGGCCTGGCGTACTGGTATCTTTTGTACCCTATTCATCGGATGATCTTCTCAGGTATGATTCGCAACCTGACCCAACGCGCTTTGGCGCTATCAGCAGGGGATTAACGCCGCTCAATATCATCCCAAAGCGCATCACTCTTCTAATAGGCATCTCTGGTCTAATTCAAATCACCTACTATAAAAATTTTAACCCAAACCTAGAATTGTAGGATTAATCCTCAGCGGTTCAAAGATTGATTTTCCGGTGGTGGAAGGGAACCCAGTGGTTGGTGTGTTGCCACGCAGCGATATGCCCGGGGCGTTATCCCGTCAAGGGTATGATGTTCCGGTGGCCAGTGTTGTGCGCCGTGAATTTCAGATGGACAATTTTTTCTATCAATAGAGAAATATGGACTTTTTGCCGATCTATCTTACGTTAGGCCTCGTCATTCTTGGACTGATGACGTTGCTGTGGCTGGTCAGCCTGGTGCTGAAGGATTCGAGCATCGTTGACATTTTTTGGGGCACGGGATTCGTCATCACCACCTGGGTTGCATTCCTGCTTACCCCTGAGGATTTCTTAACGCGCAAATTGTTACTCAATGTACTCGTGACGATTTGGGGACTGCGTTTGTCGCTTCACATACTCAGGCGCAATTGGGGTAAACCCGAAGATTTTCGCTATCAGGTATGGCGGAGAGAAGCCGGCGCGGAGTGGTGGTGGCGCAGTTTCCTCAAAGTTTTTTTCCTGCAAGGTGTCATTCTCTGGATTGTGGCGGCTCCCTTGCTTGCTGTGCAAATCAGCTCACGGCCGGATCATCTTATCTGGCTCGACAACCTCGCAATAATGTTCTGGCTGATCGGCTTTTTCTTTGAAGCAGTGGGCGATTGGCAGTTGGCACGTTTTAAAACTAACCTGGCCAATAAGGGGAAGCTGCTTCAAACGGGTGTCTGGCGCTACACGCGTCATCCCAACTATTTCGGCGACGCAACCCAGTGGTGGGCATATTATCTTATTGCGTTGGCGACCGGCAATTGGTGGACGATTTTCAGCCCAATCATCATGACCACCTTGCTCATGCACGTATCGGGTGTGACTTTACTTGAAAAAACCTTGAAGGAAGAGAAACCGGGGTACAAAGAGTACGTCGAAACGACCAGCGAATTTATCCCCTGGTTTCCACGCAAGAAATAGCACCAATTTTTTTAATTTCGCCAACCGGTGGTATGACAAATACAAATCTTAAGAATACTTGCGTTCCACCCAATAATTTGCTATAGTAATGGTGAAGGCCCTAAGCAGGAGGTGAAATATGAAGCGATTGCTTTTGAACCTCTTCGGCCTCGTTCTCACCTGGGTCATCTGGCTGTGGCTGGCTGGCCAGGAATTAACCCCGCCGGTTAGCTTGGCGATCGCGATCGGCGGCACATTGGCCCTCTTCCCACTTGTCTTCACTGGCCGCTGGTTGCTGGATCACCAGCCAACCGTTGAACGGGCAGAGTGGGTTAATTCCTTAGTCCACTACCTCTTAGCGATTTTCTTTGGTTCCGCCATCCTGGCTGCCGTCCGTTTTGGTCAGGTCTCGACCACCGGGCAAATCTCGTTCCCACCCTGGCTAGGCCTGGGGCTGATGGCGCTCAGTGGTCTGGCCGTCATGCTGATCGTCTTCAACCTGGCCGTCAAAGGGTTGGGCGCGCCGTTCGCTGTGGCACTGACCCGCATGGTAGTTACCGACTGGTTGTATGCCTGGACGCGCAACCCAATGATCCTGAGTGCCCTCGCTTTCCTGGTAGGCCTGGGGCTTTGGCTTCAGTCAGGATTGTTCCTGGTATGGTTGCTGGTGGCAGTCGGCCCGGCCATCCTGGTGTTTATTAAGGTATACGAAGAGCGCGAGTTGGAGATCCGCTTCGGTCCAGAATACCTGGATTACAAGGCAAAGACCCCGATGATTTGGCCCAGAAAACCCAGACGATGATCCTGGAAGGAGGTGAAGCATGGTGAGTTTAAGACAACTACGTAAATTGAACATCCTGTTAGCAGTGGATGGCTCAGAACATTCCCTGGCAGCCACGCAGTTTTTATATGATTTACCGCTGCCAAATGGGAGCACGATCACCCTCCTGGCAGTGCTGATTCCCCGCGATGCCTCTGGCCACGCCGCCCTGGAATCTGCCCTTGATCAATCCAAGGAGATGATCGAAACTAAAGGGTTGCAAGTGTCAGCTGAATTACTCACCGGCTATCCGTCAGAGGAGCTCACTCAATATGCCGATCAACATCCTCCGGATTTGATGGTCTTGGGCGCCAAGGGATTGCGCGCCACCCTGGGCATCATGCTGGGAGGTGTGGTTCAGCAGGTGGTAGAGTACGCCACCTGGCCGGTATTGGTGGTGCGCGCCCCCTATTCTGGGATACAGCGGGTCTTGTTGATCACCGATGGTTCCCGCTCCAGTCAGCGTGCGCTGGAATACCTGGCAGGATTCTCTCTCCCCCCCAAGGTTGAGATTCGCTTGTTACATGTCCTGCCTCCCATTCCTTCTCCTGCCTTCATTGCTCGCACCTGGCCGGTCGGCTCTGAGACGATTTCGCCGTTACCTTCTTACGAGACGGAGAAGATCCTCAGCCGGCAGGCCGAAGAGGAGGAACGCGGCGGGCAGTCGCTGCTCGACCAGACGGTGAAAATGTTGCAGGGGTACGGCGTTGAAGCGACGAGCGTGCTCTTGCGGGGCGATGCTGCCACCGAGATCATCGAATACGTTAAAGATCACCAAATCGATTTAATTGTTGCCGGAGCGCGCGGCCTCAGCCCAATGAAGCGTCTATTACTTGGCAGTCTAACTCGTAAGCTCATTCACTATGCCGGATGTTCGGTGCTGGTTGTGAAGGGAGGCGATCATGGTGCAAATCGATGATGCTGTTTGGTGTGATGGCTGTGGCGTCGAAATTACCTGGGCACCCCAGCTCAAGGGCAAGCGCAAGTATTGCTGCCAGGACTGCCAAGCTGAGCTACCCTGCCGGTGCGGTGAGCGCATGGAAATGGAGGACGAGCGGCGCGGTGCTCGCCTCTCCTCGGTCGACACCTTAGGTAACAACCTGGTTTGAGCCATCTTAAGCACCTCCTCCCGGTAGGTAAGTTGCCGCCTGAGATCTTGGCGCGCTTGCTCTCCCAGGCGCCCGTTGTGCATGACCGCCTTTTGCTGGGTCCCGGAGTCGGACTGGATTGCGCGGTTGTTGAATTTGGTTCATCGCTTCTGGTGCTCAAATCGGATCCGATCACCTTCGCCACCGAGGAAATCGGCTGGTATGCAGTTCAGGTCAATGCCAACGACATCGCCACCACCGGGGCTATCCCGCGCTGGTTGCTGATCACGCTTCTACTCCCCGAAGGCAGTACGACCGCTCAACTGGTCGATCAGATCAGCCAACAAGTCTTTAGCGCTTGCCGGGAGATCGGCGTCACGCTGGTTGGCGGGCACACCGAGATCACCGTTGGCCTCGATCGCCCCATCATAATGGGCACCCTGATCGGCGAGGTCGACCGCCAAGACCTGATCACGCCGCGCGGGGCGAACCCCAGCGACCGGATTTTGCTCACCAAAGGCGTCCCGATCGAGGCGACTGCTATCCTGGCGCGTGAGTTTCCTCACCGCTTGCGCCAGGCCTTGAGCCAGGAGGAGATCTATCAAGCGCGCGCCTTCCTGCGGGATCCCGGGATCAGCGTCTTGCGTGAGGCGCGCCTGGCCGTACAGGCCGGCCGGGTCACGGCAATGCATGACCCCACAGAAGGAGGTTTGGCCTCTGCCTTGTGGGAACTGGCCGAAGCCAGTGATCGCACCCTGATCGTCGACCTGGCGGTGGTGCCCATTCCTGATCTCTCAGCTCGGATATGCCAGCTCTTCGGTCTCGATCCGTTCGCGACGATTGCTTCCGGCGCGCTATTGCTCACCGTTGCTTCCCCTGATGCATCCCCAATTAAGCGAGCGATTAAGTCTGCAGGCATCCCCTGCGCTGAGATCGGCGAGGTGCAAGCTGGTCCGGCTGAGGTCTGGCACCGAGTCCAATCTGGGCTTGAAAAGCTCCCACGCCCCATCCGCGACGAGATCACCCGGGTGTTTGAAACTTAAGTTCCTTGTTCCTGGTTTACTTATTAACCTGATTCCCTGTTATCGTTTCCGTGGTTGTATTTTCGCGGGGTTTGCATTAAACTTGTTTTCGGTGCAATTAACTCCATATTCTTCGTAGGAGTTCTTCCCTATTTAGGCTGTTGATTTGATCCTATTCATAAGCCCAAGGTGGAGGAACCGGTGGCAAAGGAATCTAGTAATCGAACTGTAGAGGAACAATGGCGGGCGATCCTGGCTGGGGACCACCCCGCCGAGCGTCGCTACCGGCGGATATTTGGCTGGCTGCCCTCCAACCCGCGTTGCAGATGGTGTAACGCCCCTTTTCAAGGCCCAGGGGCCACGATCATGCACCTGATGGGTAAACATCCATCCAATACGAATCCGAATTTCTGTAATATCTGTGACGATTTCGCCAGGCAGAATATCGGGGGGGCCGAGGTCGAGCTAGCTATGCTGTTTGCCGACGTGCGCGGTTCAACGACCCTTGCTGAACAGATGGACATCACCGAGTTCAGCCAGCTGATCAGCCGGTTTTACGCCGTCGCCACAAGTGTTCTCATCCGGCACGATGCTTTTATCGATAAACTGGTTGGCGACCAGGCGACGGGCTTTTTCCTGCCCGGTATAGCCGGTCTCGATTACAACCGCCAGGCCGTCCTGGCAGCGCAGGAGTTGCTCCAAGCTACGGGGTATGCCGATCATGCCGGCCCGTGGGTGCCGGTAGGGATCGGAGTGCATACAGGCACCGCATTTGTCGGGGCGGTCGGCGCGAAGGATGGGATTGCCGATATCACTGCCCTGGGTGATGCAGTGAACATTGCCGCCCGTCTCTCGTCGAACGCCGGCCCAGGAGAGATATTGGTCAGCGAAGAGGCTTATGCCGCGGCCGGTGTCGATTACGAGCCCGTGGAACAGCGTTCGTTATCTTTGAAAGGGCGCACCCAACCAGTGACAGTCCGGGTTCTGCGTCTCTCCGCATAACACTCGCATATTTCATTGTAACTGCTCAGACAAGCATCCACAATTAAAGGTGCAGGCCAAAATGGTGAATCACCCTGAAAGTTTGGTCGAGACGGGTTGGCTGGCTGATCACCTCCTCGATCCCGGCTTGCGCGTGGTGGATGCCCGCTGGCGCGGCGATGACTCTGGCTACCAGCTTTACCAGGCAGGCCACATCCCCGGAGCTATCCACCTGGACTGGCACCTCAATTTGAACCACACGTTGGCTGGAGTGCGCGACTTGATCTTGCCCGCGGAGCGTTTCGCGGCGGTTATGTCCGCGGCGGGGATCGGTGATGAAACCCAGGTGGTCGCCTACGCCGAGACCGATTACAGCGGCGCGGCGCGGCTGTGGTGGGCGCTGCGTTATTATGGCCATGACCAGGTCGCTGTGCTGAACGGTGGGTTGACCAAATGGATTGCCGAGGGGCGAGAGTTGACCAGACAAATACCTGAAATCTCGCCCGCTCATTTCACCCCCCAGCCCCGGCCAGCTCTCTTCGCGACTGCGACTGAGATCCAGGCCATCTTGAGCGATCCAGCGACGCAAGCCTCGCTGGTCGATAGCCGCCCTCGCGAGCAATATGTTGGATCGGCGGTCTGGACTCCCCATGGCAGCCTGTACCTGCCGCCTGAAGAGGAGTGGGTGGATGCTGGCGGGCGGAGGCTACGCGGCGGGCGCATCCCGGGCGCGGTCAGTCTGCCTTCGTCCGAGAATTTAGACCCGCAGGATTGGACTTTTCTGAGCCCTGATGATTTACGCGCCCGGGCCTTGGCGAATGGCGTCCAACCGGAACACAGAGTGATCACCTATTGCGGCGTGGGTATATCCGCCTCGCTGGGCTTGTTCGCCCTGCACTTGGCCGGATATCCAGACCTGGCGCTCTATGATGCATCCTGGGAAGAATGGGGACATGATCCCGACCTGCCCATTGAAAGTTCGACGCCAGTGACGCGGGAGCTGGATAAACTGGGCATCCCCTACCGGGTCTTCCGCCACCCGGGCGAGGTGCGTTCGCTCGAGCAGGCAGCGCGCGAGCGCGACCAGCGACCTGAACAGGTGGTGCGTAGCATCGTCTTTCGCCTGGCGCAGGATGAGTTTGTCATGGTGTTGATCGCCGGCCCGGCGCAAGTCTCCTGGCCAGCATTGCGCGCTTACCTGGGGCAATCGCGCTTGACCACAGCCACCGAACCCGAGGTATTGGCCGCCACCGGCTACAATGTGGGGGCGGTCTCACCCTTCGGGCTGCCGGCGCCGATGCGCGTCCTGGTAGATAAAAGCGTTCTCCAGGAGGAGATAATTTCAATCGGTTCAGGGGAGCGAAATATCACGGTGATTTTAAAGACGGAGGATTTGCTGAAGGTGCTGCAGGGAGCCGAGGCGGGGGAGTTTGGAGTCAAGGGGGGATGAAAGACGAAGGACGATGCACGAAAATTGGGCAAGGGAAGGAGGTTGGCAGCTGCCACAAGACAATCCGAAATCCCCGCGAATGCACAAATGTGAATATTCTGAACAAAATTACATAGATTGTGTTATCATTTGCCATCCTCGATCTTCGGTGGTGATGGCAAATGGATATGCAGACCGATCGCGACCAATTACTTGCCCGGGTGGCCAGCCTCTATTATGAGGACGGTCAAACCCAGCAAGAAATTTCGCTTAAATTAGGGTATTCGCGCTCTTCCATCTCTCGCATGCTCACCGAAGCGCGCCAGGAAGGCATCGTCGAGATCCATGTGCACCACCATCTGGAGCGCAATTCAGCCTTGGAGCAGCGCCTGCAATGCCAGTTTAACCTGTGCGAAGTGCAGGTACTGCAGGACAACGGCCTGCCCTATCCACAGATGTTGCGCCGCTTGGGGGGGTTGGCTGCAAAGTTGCTGGTGCAAAGTATAAACGAACATTCTATCCTGGGCATCTCCTGGGGCACCGCGTTGTATGAGGTGGCCAACGCTCTCCAATCCATGCACGCTCCCGGCGTGAAGGTCGTACAGCTGATCGGATCGGCGACTTCGCGCGATCACCAGGTCGATGGCCCAGGCCTGGCCAGCGTCTTTGCCAGGCAGTTCGGCGGTCAATACTACACGCTGCCCGCGCCCTGGCTGGTCGAGGATCGGGAGATTCGCGACGCCTTGATGAAAGACCGCCGCATGGGCGAAGTACTAGACTTGGCCCGGCGAGCGGAGATCGCCCTGGTGGGGATCGGAACGGTCGATCCACCCTTATCGAGCCTGGTGCGGGCCGGTTACCTGACCGCTGATGAGGTGCGCGATATCCAGGCGCTCGGGGCGGTGGGGGATGTATGCGGACTGCATTTTGACATCCACGGAAATTTGATGGACATCTCCCTGGCAGGTTATGCCTTCGGGATCGAGGCAGAAACCTTACGCGCCATCCCGCTGGTGATCGGCGTGGCAGGAGGGGCTCTCAAGGCGCCAGCCATTCTGGGCGCGCTGCGTTCCAGGTTGGTCAATTCGCTGGTCACGGACGACAGCGCGGCGCGTGAAGTATTAGAAAGGGAAAAAGATTCATGAGCGATAGCTTAACAAACATATATACCCCGTCTCGGGAGCGAGCCGCCGAACTGCTTAACGCCATCGGTCCCGAAAAAGCACGGCACGTGCTGGAAACTATGGCCACAATCCGCGCTTTCGAAGAAAAAGCCGAAGAACTGTACAGCTTGGGCAAGACCCACGGGACAATGCACCTGTCGATTGGGCAGGAGGCTACCGCCACAGGCGCTTCCGACGCTGTGCGCAGCGGCCACGATTTCCTGCTCAATCACCATCGCGGCCACGGGCACTGCATCGCCTGGGGCGGCGAAGTGAACCTGATGATGGCCGAGTTCATGGGTAAAGAGACCGGCTATTGCCGCGGGCGGGGCGGCTCGATGCACATCGCCGACGTAGAGCGCAATAACCTTGGCGCAAATGGGATTGTCGCCGGTGGTATCCCCATGTCTGTCGGTGTGGGATTGAGTATTAAGCTGCGCGGCAGCGACCAGGTGTGTCTGGTGATCTTTGGAGATGGCGCGGCGAACACCGGCCCTTTCCACGAGGCGCTCAATATGGCCTCCATCTGGGATTTGCCGGTGATCTTCTTGTGCGAGAATAACCAGTACGCCATGTCGATGTCCGTCCCGCGCGCTTTCAACATCGAGCATATCAGCCAGCGCGCCTGCGCGTACGGGATTCCAGGTGTTACCGTAGACGGCAACGACTACCTGGCGGTGTACGATGCGATTTCTACGGCGGCGCAGCGCGCCCGGGAAGGCAAAGGCCCGACCCTGGTGGAGACGATTACCTACCGCTGGCGCGGCCATTCGAGGAGCGACCGGCAGCTGTACCGCACGCGGGATGAGGTCAAGGAGTGGCAGGCCAGGGACCCGATCCTGCGTTTTGCGGATCAGTTGCGCCAGGCAGGTTTCCTGTCCGATGACCAACTCGAATCACTGCGTCAGCATGCGAACCAGTATATAGACGAAGCCCTGGCATTTGCCGAGGCCAGCCCAGAACCCGATGTAGCCAGCATCATGGAGGGTGTTTATGTTGACTAAGACCGTGAGCGAGGCGCAAGAGGCGCTGACCGTGCGACAGCTGACTTATGCCGAAGCCTTGCGCGAGGCGCTGCGCCAGGCCATGCAGGCCGACCCAACTGTTTTCCTGATCGGTGAAGATATCGGCGTTTATGGAGGCGCTTTCAGCGTTAGCGCCGGATTAATTGACGAGTTTGGCTCGCAACGGGTGATCGACACGCCTATCTCCGAGGCGACCATTGCCGGAGCTTGCGCGGGCGCAGCACTGACCGGGATGCATCCGGTGGGCGAAATCCAGTTCATGGACTTCGTCACCCTCTCCATGGAGCAGCTGATCTTGCAGGCCGCCAAGTTGCGATTCATGTTCGGCGGCAAGGCCAGCGTGCCGATGGTGTTACGCATGCCGGCTGGTTCGGGCACTGGCGCGGCCGCCCAACACAGTGAAAGCCTGGAAAACTTACTGGTTCACATCCCCGGTCTTAAGGTAGTCATGCCCAGCAACGCTTACGATGCTAAAGGCCTGCTGCTGTCGGCGATTTACGATGGAAACCCGGTAATTTTCGTTGAGCATAAGTTGCTGTATAAGACGACCGGGCATGTGCCGGAAGAGATGTATCGCCTCCCTCTCAGCCAGAGCAACATAGCTCGCCAGGGGCGCGATCTGACCTTGGTTGCCACGTCGGTCATGGTGCCGCGTACCCTGGAGGCGGCCGAGTTGCTGAGCGAGGAGGGCATCGAGCTGGAAGTGATCGACCCGCGTACCCTCAATCCACTGGACGACGCCCCGATCATTGAATCGGTGGTCAAGACTGGGCGAGCCCTGGTCGTTCACGAGGCGGTGGGGACGGGCGGTTACGGGGGTGAGGTCGTGGCTCGCATCGTAGCAAGTAAGGCGTTCGATTACCTGGAGGCGCCTGTCCGCCGCCTGGCAGGCCTGGATATCCCCATCCCGTATAACCGTAACCTGGAACACCATGCCGTGCCCCAGGTGGAGAATATCATCGCAGAAGCGCGCAAACTGGTAAAAAACGAATATTAATTAGGAGTAATTGCCTTGGCGAAAACAATCATCATGCCTCGCTTTGGCATGACCCAGGAAGAAGCTACCATTGTCCGGTGGATTAAAAAAGAGGGAGAGCGCGTCGAGTACGGCGATCCGATCTGCGAGGTGACTACCGATAAGATCAACATGGAGGTCGAGGCCACCGCGGATGGAATTCTGGCTGGCATCCGCTTTGCTGAGGACGAGACCGTACCGATCACCGCAGTCATTGCCTATATTCTGGCGGAGGGCGAGTCCCTCCCAGTTGGCGAGCCACCCCCTCCGGCAGCTGGACCGGTTGTATCACCCGCCCCTCTGATGGATCGCCAGGTTGACGCCACACCCGTAGCCCGGCGCATGGCAGGTGAGCAGGGAATCGATCTTGCCATCCTGGCCACTGCCACACCTGGCAGCGGGCAAGGCGGCAAGATCACCCGCCAGGATGTGGAGCGCTATCTTGCCAGCCAGGCAGAAAGCAAACCAGCCGAAGTCCAGCCGGGCAAGTTGCGGGCTTCGCCCGCCGCGCGCCACCTGGCGCGCCAGGGGCAGGTCGACTTACACCAGGTCAAGGGCAGCGGATCGGAAGGGCGCATCCAGGGCTGGGACGTCCAGGCGGCCATGGCCAGACCGGCAGCCCAACCCACACCTGTCGCAGCCGGGGTAGCGACACAGCCACCGATTGCGATTCAACCTGCAGGGAGTGCACCTCCGGGCGGAATGCAGCCACAGGCGATCAAACTGGAAGGCATGCGGCGTACTATCGCCCAAAGGATGCAGGCCAGCTGGCAAAACATCCCCCACATCCTGTTCAGCCTGGACATCGACATGACCCAAGCCGTGGCCATGCGCGAGAGTTTTAACATGCGCTTCGGGGATAAGAAATCGGCCATATCGATGAGCGCCGTGCTGGTCAAGGCCTGTGCGGCCGCCCTGCGCCAGCACCCGCTGCTGAACAGTTATTTCCGTGACGATCAAATCCTGCTCTTGCCTAACATCAATATTGGTCTGGCAGTTGCCCTGGAGGAGGGCTTGATCGTCCCTGTGGTGAGGGACGCCGATCAAAAAAGCCTGTACCAGATCGGCCAGGAGGTTAACGATCTCTCCAGCCGAGCTCGCCAGGGAACCCTTCGGCCAGAGGATGTCGTCGATGGTACTTTTACCCTCTCTAACCTCGGTATGTTCGGAGTCGATCAATTCACAGCGATCATCAATCCTCCCCAGGTGGCGATCCTGGCGTCTGGCAGGATCGCCAAACGGTTCGTGCCAGATGAACACGATCGACCCGCCTTGCGGGCCATGATGACGGTAACCCTGGCTGTGGACCATCGCGTGGTCGACGGCGCAGGCGCAGCGCGTTTCCTGAACACATTGCGCGGCATTTTGGAGACAGCCGGCGCCCAATGGGGATGAGCTAATCCTCATTAACATGAGGATGCCATTACACTCATGTGGGTTTTCAGGTGGGCGCTGCCCACCTGAAAACCCACTTTTTTTCTGTTCGCGGGGGAAAGGGGAAAGATGATCATGCTATTCCGCTAAACCTTTTTATGCATGTTGACAATAAAAAACAATTAAGTATAATAGAATTGAACATACCAGTATATACATATTATCTCTCTCGTAAAGGTTTCTTCTTTCGGCGTGCTGTATGTCATTTGAGATCCGCCAGCGCATCCTCGAGGCAGCCACGCTTTGCTTTACCCAGCAGGGCTATGCCAGTAGCCGCATTCAGGACGTTTGCCGGATGGCACAGGTGGCACCTGCCACTCTCTATCGCCACTTTGGCAGTAAGAGAGCCCTCTTCGAAGCGGC